>MDSV01180447.1_pt1 | contig 12513 bp, 9 predicted proteins | sample 810851 | NCBI WGS metagenome assembly MDSV01 (sample SAMN05326640, study PRJNA326480) | marine metagenome | isolation source: seawater | place: Atlantic Ocean: North East | collected 2012
AAATATATTTATAAAAAATAAAATTAATACACCAAAGTTTTTTACTTACTCATATGATTTAAAAAATTCAGCTTTAATAAAAAAAATAAATAAAAAATTAAATTTTCCTGTAGTAGTTAAGCCCATAAACGAAGGATCAAGTGTAAATGTATACATATGTGGTAAGACAAATATAATTAAGACTTTAAATTCAATAAAAAATTATAAAAAAGTTATGATTGAGGAATTTATAGGAGGGAGAGAGATTCAAGTAGCAATTATGGGTAATAAAAAGTTAGGTGCGATTGAATTAAAGCCAAAAAGAAAATTTTATGATTATCAAGCAAAATATAATTCAAAAGCAAAAACTCAACATATCATACCGGTTGATATAACTGAGAGCAAATTAGAAGAAATTTTGAATATTGCCCATAAGGCACATAAACTAATTGGATGTAAAGGTGTAACCAGATCAGATTTTAAATTTTATAATGGAAAATTTTATTTGTTAGAAATTAATACTCAGCCAGGAATGACCAAGCTATCTCTAGTTCCAGAAATTGCAGCCTATAAAGGTATAAAATTTATAGAGTTAATCGAATGGATATTAAAAGATGCATCAACGAATAAGTAAAAAGATTGTAATTTATTTTTTACTTTTTACTTTAATTGGTTCAGTGAATAATATTGCACTAAATAATCAAGATTTTTTAAAAATTATAAAAATTAATATTTTTGGTTTTGATGATAATGAAGTTTCAAATATCGAAAAAGATTTAAACAACTTAAATTTAAATAATATTTTTTCATTAAATAAAAATGAAATATCTAATATTATGGACTCATATAATATAATAGAAAATTATAATATTTTTAAAAATTATCCTTCAACATTAAGTATTGAAATTAATAAGGCTAATTTTTTAGCAAAAATAAATAATGATGGTAAAACTTTTATAGTGGGATCAAATGGAAGGTTAATAAAAGACAAATATGCCAATCATCATTTACCTTATATTTTTGGAAAACTTGAGATCAAAGAATTTCTTAAATTTAAAAAAATAATTGACGAGTCTAAATTTTCATATGAGCAAATAAAAAATTTTTATTTTTATCCCTCAAGAAGATGGGATTTGGAACTTAAAAATGGAATTATAATTAAAATATCAAATCTAAATATAATTAATTCTTTAAATCAATCATTTGAATTTTTGAAAGATGAAACTTTTAAAGATATAAAAATGATTGATGCAAGAGTAAAAAATCAAATAATAATAAAATGAATGAAGAATTTGAGATTGATACTTATTTAACTATTTCAAAAAACAAATTTGGTATTTATCTATTTGATAAAAAAAAAATTAATACTCTTTATAAAAAAGAACATAATATTGAAGATAAAGTTGAATATTTAGAATTAAAAAATTTGAATAATTTCTTGGATGAAAATATTTTTAAAGTTGAAAAGCTATTAGGAAAATTCATTAATAATATTTTTGTAATCATTGATACTAATGAGATTGTTAATATTGATATGAGTTTAAAAAAAAAAAATTACGATGAAGTTATAAAATTAAAAAGTTTAGAAAATTTAATTACAGAAGCTAAAGAGTTATTCAAAGAGAATTATCAGGATTATAAAATAATGCACATGTTAATAAATAAATATATATTAAATGATGTAACTTATTTAAATTTTGTAAAAGATTTGAAAACAGATAGTATTTGTGTAGAGGTAAATTTTAAATGCATACCAAATAACCTTTCATTAGAAATTAACCAAATACTAGATAGATATCATATACAAATTAATAGATTTTTAGACATCAAATATATCAATAATCTATTTTTGGAGAAAGAAATTGAACCTCCACAAAAGTTTTTTAAAGTTTTAAATGGTTATAATCAGAACGAAGTTTACTTAATGCAAAAAAACCCTGATAAAATTGGATTTTTTGAAAAATTTTTTCAACTATTTAGTTAAGATTGTTTTTTCCGGTAACATTAGTTGTTTTTTCATTTTAAATTTTTCAAAATAAAAGATTTGAGTGTCTTATTTAACTCAAAAAACAATTAAAAATAATATTTCATTTAGTGGAGTTGCTCTTCATAGTGGTTTGAAAGTTAACTTATGTATTAAACCAGCAGCAGTCGACTCGGGTATCATTTTTAAAAGAGTTGATATAAAAAATCATAATTTAGTTTTCCCAAATTTTATGAATGTTAGTAATACTTCATTAAATACCACTGTTGAAAATGAGTTTGGTGTAAAAGTTTCAACAATAGAACATCTAATGGGAGCCTTATTTGGATTGGGTATAGACAATGCATTAATTGAAATTGATAATGAAGAGGTACCAATTTTAGATGGTTCAGCAAAAGTTTTTATTGAAAAGATTATTACAGCAGGAATTGAAATTAGCGATTCACCAATAAAAATAATTAAAATTAATAAAGAAGTTAAATTTTCAGATGGAGAGAGATTTGCATCAATAAAACCCTCAACATTAAGTTTAGATATAGATTTTGAACTGAAGTATAAAAATGCACTTATAGGAAATCAAAAAAATAAAGTTAAAGTTTATGAAGATGATTTAAATGATATTTATAATTCAAGAACATTTTGTTTATATGAAGACATAGAAATTATAAAAAAAAATGGTCTTGCAAAAGGTGGTAGTTTAGAAAATGCAATTGTTGTCAAAGATAAAGAAGTTCTTAATCCAGAAGGATTAAGAAACGAAAAAGAATTTGTAAACCACAAAATATTAGATTGTATTGGAGATCTATATACATCTGGATATAGGATTGTTGCTTCAGTAAAATGCTCTCAAGGAGGTCATTATTTAACAAATCAACTATTAAGAAAAGTTTTTAAAAATAAAGAAAATTTTTCAATTTTAGAGATTAAAGAAAAAAATCTTCCTCATACATTGATAAATAAAAGATTATTGAGATCAATAGCTTAATAATAAAAGATCACTTTAAAAAGTTAGTCTAAATAAGTATAACATTTAAATATTATGTATAGATTTTTTTTATTAATAAGTATTTTTGTCTTGACTATATCTTGCGTGAAGGAATTAGATAAAAAATCAGTAATTAAAGAAAAAAGCTTAGATGATCAAGTAAGAGAAGCTTATTTACAAGGATTAGAAGCTTTAGAAGAAGGAGACGTATTGTTTGCAGCGAGAAAATTTAATGAAGTTGAAATTTTGTTCCCTCAATCCGAATTAGCTCCAAAATCTTCGTTAATGGCAGCATACTCATATTATATGCAGGATTATTATGAAGACACTATTATGGAACTGCAAAGGTTTTTAAGTATATATCCTAAAGATAAAAACTTGAATTACGCATATTATTTATTGGCAATATCTCATTATGAACAAATTGTAGATGAAAAAAAAGACACTTTTTCAATTTTGAAAGCCAAAGAATATTTTGAATATATAATTAAAAATTATCCAAATACTGAATATTCTTTAGATGCTACTTTTAAGATTGAACTAATTAATGATATTTTGGCTGCAAAAGAATTATATGTTGGAAGATATTATGTTGATAAAAAAAAATGGATACCAGCAATTAATAGATTTAAAACTGTGGTTAATGACTATGATACCACTATTTATGTAGAAGAGGCTTTATATAGACTAGTTGAGGTTTATTATTTATTGGGGCTTAAGGAAGAAGCAAAAAAATATGCAAAACTATTAGGTTATAATTATCAATCTTCCGAATGGTATGAAAATTCATATGTTTTTTTTGATAAAAAATATAAAAAAAGAGTGATTAAGAAAATTAATAAAAAAAATAATTTAGTTAAGAAAATCAGAAATTTTTTAAATATTGATGAATAAAAAAGAAATTCTTTTTGATTATAAAAAAAAAATAGATAAATTTAAGGAGCACAACAAAGCATACTATGAAAATAGTAATCCAAAAGTTTCTGACAAAGATTATGATGATTTAAAAAATAAGATTCTTAAACTAGAAAATCAATACAATTTTCTTAGATCAGAAGCTTCACCTTCAAATATTGTTGGATTTAAACCCTCTAAAAATTTTAAAAAATCATTACACAAAGTACCCATGCTCTCACTTGGAAATGCATTTTCTGAGGAAGATTTAGAAAATTTTGAAAAAAAATTAATTAATTTTTTATCTTTAAAAAAAAATTTTGAAATATTTTATAGTGCTGAACCCAAAATTGACGGAATTTCCGCATCATTAACATTCAAAAAAGGAAAATTTTATAAAGGACTTTCTCGAGGTGATGGGAAGGAAGGGGAAGATATTACAGACAATCTTTCAACTATTAGAGATATTCCAAAAAAAATTTTATCTAAAGATTTTCCAGAGGAGATTGATATAAGAGGCGAAGTTTTTATTCAAAATAGTGATTTTAAAAATCTAAATGAAAAATTTGCAAATCCTAGAAATGCAGCTTCAGGATCTTTAAGACAAAAAAATCCTGATGATACAAAAAAAATTCCTTTAAAATTTATTGCATATACCTTTGGATATGAAAAAGGTTTATCAGTAAATAATCAGTCTCATTATTTAAAAAAATTAAATGAATGGGGATTTAAAACAAACCCATTAAATAAACTTATATCTGGAGTTAAAAATTTATTAAAAAATTATAATGAAGTCGAAAAAAAAAGAGCAAATTTAGATTTTGACATAGATGGTATAGTTTATAAGGTCAACGACTTTGCAATGCAAAAAAGATTGGGTAATGTTGCAAATGCTCCGCGTTGGGCAATTGCTCATAAATTTTCATCGAACAAAGCTATTTCTAAAATATTAGATATTGAAATTCAAGTAGGCAGAACTGGAGCTTTGACCCCAGTGGCAAAAATAAAACCTATAAATATTGGTGGTGTTATAGTTTCTAATGCAACTTTACACAATGAGGATGAAATAAATCGAAAGGATATAAGAGTTGGTGACACTGTCGTCGTAGAAAGGGCAGGAGATGTTATTCCACATATTCTTTCTGTTGATTTAAAAAAACGATGTAAAAATAGTTTTAAATTTGTATTTCCAGAAAAATGTCCTTCGTGTGGATCTAAAACAATAAAAGAATTTAATGTAATAACAAAAAAAACTGATGCAGTTAGAAGATGTTCAAGTGAGGGTTATGATTGTGATAAAATTTCAGTTGAAAAATTAAAACATTTTGTATCAAAAGAAGCATTTAATATTGATGGATTTGGAAAAAAAATTGTTGAAGGGTTTTGGAAAATTAAATTAATACAATATCCACAAGATATTTTTAAACTCGATTATAATAAAATTGAAAGTCTTGAAGGATGGGGAAAATTATCTGTAGAAAACCTAAAATATTCAATAAACGAAAAGAAAAATATTTCATTAGAAAGATTTATATATTCATTAGGAATAAGACACATAGGTTTAGAGAATGCAAAATTATTATCTAAGCATTTTATATCTTTCATAAATTTTACAAATCTATCAAAGGAAAAAAAATTTGGCGAGTTATTAAATATAGATGGTATTGGTGAAACACAAGTAAATTCAATTAAAAATTTTTTTTTAAATAATACAAATATTAAAATTTTAAATGAATTAGATAAAGTTTTAATTATTAAAAACGCTGAAGTTCAAAAAAAAAATGGCCAGCTTAAAGGTAAAACATTTTTAGTAACAGGAAAATTAAATGGAATTAGTAGAGCTGAGATTAAATCACTTATAGAAGAAAATTCAGGTATCACAGTAAGTAGCGTCTCAAAAAAACTTAATTATCTAATTATTGGCGAAAAACCAACAAAAAGAAAAGTGGTGAGCGCCAAAGAACTTAAGATAGAAGTAATTGATCAAATAGATTTTTTTAAATTAATAAATAAAACTAGATAACCAATTTTTTTCATTCCGATTTAAATATTTAGATATTTTTGTATAAACATTTAGGTGATACTTAAATAGGTAATTTTTCTCAGATTTGTTGAGCAATTCAAAATTGATTAAATCTTTTTCAATTGGAGCCAATGTTAAATTTTCAAAGATAAGGCTTTTATTTTTTCTTTTTACATAAACTAGATTTTCAATTCTAATTCCAAATTTATTTTCTTTATAGTATCCTGGCTCATTACTTAGAATCATGCCTTCTTTTATTTTAACAGTGTTTATTTTAGTAATAGATTGAGGACCCTCATGGACATTAAGAAAAAAACCAACTCCATGACCAGTACCATGTGCATAATCTAAATTACTTTTTTTGAGAAATTTTCTTGCTCTTTTGTCAATTTTTTTACCTATATTGTCTTTAATTAAATCAGTTGTGGCTACAGCTATGTGGCCTTTTAAAACTTTAGTAAAAATATTTTTTACTTTTTTACTTTGATTAGAAAAACATATTGTTCGCGTCACATCTGTTGTCCCATACTTATATTGACCTCCAGAGTCACACAGAAAAATATCATTTTTTTTTATAGTTCTACAATTTTCTTTTTTTGCACGATAATGCACTATAGCTCCATTCTTTCCAGATCCTGCTATAGTATCAAAACTTGGGTAAAGAAAACTTTTATTCATTTTTCTGAATTTTTCTAATTTTTTTTCCGCATCTACTTCTGTAATTTTTTTTCTGTTAATTTTTTTAATCCAATATAAAAATTTTGTTAAAGCTACACCATCTGATATATGAGCTTTAATTGTATTGTTGATTTCTGTTTTGTTTTTAATTGATTTTAAAAGATAAGTTGGATCTTCTCTGCTAACAATTTTAAATTTAGATTTAATTAAATTTTCATAAAATATTGAGCATGATTTGTCATCAATAATAAAATTTTTTCCTTTAAATTTTGAAATTATATTTGGCAGTTTATCGATATCTAAAAATTCATTTTTTCTAATTATATTACTTTTGAATAGATCCTTGCATTTATTAAATTTACTCAAAAATAATATTTTTTTTGTTTTACTTATTATCAATCTAGCATTAGGAACTGGGCTATTAGGTCCATCACCACCTCTTATATTCAAAATCCATGCAACATTTTCTGGAGCACTTATAAAAATATGGTCTGAATTATTTTTTTTAAGATAGTTAGATAATTTATTAATTTTTGAATTAATACTTTCACCAACTATACTTTTACCTAGTGAGAAAAAATGAATAGATGAATTAACTTTTTGTTTCTTTATTTCATCAATAAGGTTTTTATTAATAATTTTAATTTTATTATATTTAAAAAAATAATTTTTGAACTGAGTGTTAGTAAATAATTTTGGATCAATACCGAGAGTAAGATTTTTAAATAAACTACAATTGACTAATTTTTCAAATCCAAAAATTTTAAAATTTTTTCCACTTTCAATTTTACTTTGTATTGTATATCTACCATCGGTAAAAAGATAATTTTTCTTTTTTAAAATTATCGCTAAGCCTGCAGATCCACTAAAATTAGAAATAATCTTTAATCGATTTATTTTTGAGTACTCTGTGAAATAATCATCATTTTTAGGTACAATATATCCGTCAATTTCATATTTATGAAATTTTAATCTAAGTTTTTTTATATAATTAATCATTTAATTCTTTTTTGATATCTTAACCAACCAGGACTTTGTGTGCTTTCTTCAAATTCAAAATCTTGATTAAACTCAAAATCTTCATTGTTATTATTTTCGTCTTCAAAAAATGAATTTTTTTCTAAATATTTTTCTGGTAACTCATCAATAAATCTAGAAGCCATACTGTCTATCCAGTCACCTTGATAAAATCTGTTCATAGAGAATGATATTATAGCTCTTTTTTTTGCTCTAGTAATTCCCACATAGGCAAGACGTCTTTCCTCTTCAAGACCGCTTTGTCCTTTTTCTTCAATAGATTTTTGGTGAGGGAACAAACCTTCTTCCCAACCAGGTAAAAAAACAACATCAAATTCAAGGCCTTTTGCAGCATGCATTGTCATCATATTAATTTTTTCACCCTCCCACTCTTGATCAATTGATGTTGCAAGAGATACATGTTCTAAAAAACTTTCTAAGTTATCAAACTCTTTCATCGCACTTAATAATTCTTTAATATTTTCTAATCGATTTTCATTATCTAAATCTTTTTTATTCTTTAGCATTGATGAATATCCTGATTCATCTAAAACAATTTGTAATAATTTAACATGATTTGAATTTTTTATTTCTAAATCATTTCGCCATTTGTTTATAGAATTTAAGAATAAGTTTAGACCTATTTTTGCTTTTGGTTTAATTAAATTTTTTTCTAGCATATTTCGAGATGCTCTTTCTAAATTTAAATGGTTTTCTTTTGCAAATTCATGAATACTTTTGAGAGTACTGTTTCCTATAGATCTTTTTGGATTATTAATAATTCTATCAAAAGCTAAATCATCTCTTTCTTGATGTATTAATCTTAAGTATGCAACACAATCTTTAATTTCGGCTCTTTCGTAGAACTTAGTACCTCCCAAGATTCTATATGGCATTCCTATTTTTAAGAATCTTTCTTCAAATTCTCTTGTTTGAAATATAGCCCTTACCAAAATTGCAACATTATTATACGAATATTTTTTTTTGATTTTTTTTTCAATCTCATCCGAAACCCCAATTGCTTCATCTTTACCGTTTTTGAAACAGTTTAATTGCACCAGATCACCATCTTCCATTGTTGTTATTAAAGTTTTTCCCACTCTATTTTCATTATTTGCAATCAATTTTGATGCAACATTTAAAATATTTTGTGAAGATCTATAATTTTGTTCAAGCCTTATGATTTTAGTATTTTCATAAACTTTATCAAATTCTAGAAAATTTTTAATTTCAGCCCCTCTCCAACTATAAATCGATTGATCGTCATCGCCTACACAGCAAATATTTTTATTGTTTTCAGATAAAAGATTTAACCATTTACTTTGAATAAAATTAGTATCCTGGTACTCATCTACGAGAATATACTTAAAATTTTTTGAATAAATTTCTCTTATATCAGAATTAAATTCTAAAATTTTAACTGTATGTAAAATTAAGTCTCCAAAATCACATGAGTTTAAATCTGTTAATTTTTGTTGATAAATTTTGTATAGAGGAAGTATAGTTTTTTCATAAATATCTTTTTTATTAATAACTACTTCATTGGGATAATAGCCTCTATTTTTCCAACGATCTATTATTGTCAGTATAAATCTTGGTGATAATTGCTTAATATCTATGTTTTCAGCTTTACAAATGTTTTTAATCAGTCTTATTTGATCGTCAGTATCAATTATAGTAAAGTTTGAATTTAGTTTTACAGCTGAAGCATGTTTTCTTAACAATTTTGAGCATATTGAGTGAAATGTACCTAGCCAAGACAGTCCTACAGCCGCGGAGCCTAATATTTTGCCAACTCTATTTTGCATTTCTTTTGCAGCTTTATTTGTAAATGTAACTGCCAAAATTTGGTTGGGAAAAGCTTTTTTTTCTCTAATTATATTGGCTATTCTTGATGTTAAAACTTTTGTTTTTCCTGAGCCAGCACCCGCAACAATTAAAAGAGGGCCGTCTAAATATAATACAGCCTTCTTTTGAGCTTCATTTAAATTTTTTAAATAATCCCTGTTTATCATTTGAAATAATACTTTATAAACTTTCTTTATTCAAATGCGTAAATCAAATTTTATTGTAAAATTTTTTAAAAACATAAATGAGTTTATTAATAAGCTTTTAGAGAAAAATTTAAACAAGTTAAATATTAATAATTTAATTAGAATTGTAAAGAGTAATAAGATTTTCGTAACAGCCGTTGCCTTAATAATTTTGTTTTTCTCATATTTATTTATACCAAATATTTTCAATCAAAATGAAGTAGAAAAAGAATTAAAGAATAAATTATTTACAAAATTTAAACTTAATTTAGATTTCTCTAATAAATTAAATTATAAGTTTTTTCCAAAACCGCATTTTGTAACTGAAGGAATATCAATATCTTATGATGAAAATGAGATATCAAAAATTAATAATTTAAAAATTTATATATCTCCTAAAAATTTATTTTCTCTAAGTGATATAAATGTAAATGATGTTATTTTTGAGGGTGCTAATTTTTATTTAAATAAAGAGAATTATAATTTTTTTATAAATATATTAGATAATAATTTTTTTGAAAGTAGCTTACAACTAATTAATAGTAATATTTTTTATAGAAATATAGAGAGCGAAGTTCTGTTTATTAATAAAATATTTAAAATGAGATATTATTATGATGAAAAAAAGTCAAATAATATTGTTTATTCAGAAAATGAATTATTTAATATACCTTACTCCATAGAAATATTTAATGATAATGATCAAAAAAAAATACATACAAAGTTAAATATTAATTTATTAAGATTATTAATAGAAAATCAATATTTTTATAAAAATGAACCCAAGTTAGGGTCTGTTAATATCATTTTCAACAATATGAAAAGTATTATTAATTATAAAAAAAGCAATAACTTTCTTGAATTCAATTATTTTGATAAAAAAGACAATTATAAGTTTTTATATAATGGTGAATTATTCTTCAAGCCTTTTTACTCTAATTTAAAAGGAAAAACGGAAGAATTAAATTTATTTAATTTATTAAATACCAACAGTATTATTCCACAGTTAATAAAAACAGAAATATTAAATAATAACAATTTAAATTTAAAATTTAATATAAACGCAGAAAAAATTTTAAATTATAATAATTTTGTAAATATTTTATTGAATTCTAAAATAAAAGAAGGTTTGATTGATATTGATAATACTAAATTTGAATGGAAAAATGATGCTAAGTTTAAATTATCTGAAAGTTCGATTTATATTAAAGATGGTGAATTAATCTTAGAAGCAAAAACTCAAATAAATCTTGTTAATAATGATGAGATATATAAGTTTTTACAAATTCCAAAAAATTTGAGAAAAAAAATAAAAAAAATTGAACTAAATTTTAATTATAATTTTGATCAAAAAATAATTGATATAAATGATATTAGAATCGACAATAAATCTATTCAAAAAGTAAACGAAATATTCAAAAGTATATCTATTAAGAATAATGATTTACAAAATAAAATTTATTTTAGAAATTTATTAAATAACGCTTTAAAAAATTATGTTGGATAGATCATTTTTTTAGGATCAACTATTCTTTTATATTCGGAATCGCTAATTAAACCGGTTTTTAAAGCTTCATGTTTAAGTGTTGTGTTTTTTTTTAATGCAGTTTTTGCAATTTTTGCAGCGTTATCGTAACCGATATGTGGCGCCAGAGCTGTTACAAGCATTAAAGAGTTATCCAAGTGTTCTTGTATTTTTTTCTTATTAGCTTTAATACCTTTGATGCAATATAAAGCAAAGTTTCTTGTACTATCGGCAATTAAATCGATTGATTGTAAAATATTATGAGCAATCAAAGGTTTAAAAACATTTAACTCAAAATGACCATGTGATCCAGCCATTGTTATTCCATTATGGTTTCCTATAACTTTAACGCAAACCATTGTAACAGCTTCACATTGAGTAGGATTTACTTTACCCGGCATTATTGATGAGCCAGGTTCATTTTCTGGTAAAATTAATTCACCATATCCAGCCCTAGGACCTGAACCTAAAAATCTTATGTCATTAGATATTTTCATCAGAGCAACAGCGCAAGTATTTAAAGTGCCAGAAAAGTTAACAATGGCATCGTGTGCAGCAAGTTCAGCAAATTTATTTGGAGCAGGTTTAAATTTAATTTTTGTAAATTTAGCTATTTCTTTTACAATTTTTTTATCAAAGTTTTTCTTTGAATTTATTCCCGTTCCAACAGCAGTTCCTCCTTGTGCAAGAAATAAAATTTCTTTTAAAGCATATTCTATTCTCTCAATACTTTTTTTAACTTGAGAATGGTATCCAGAAAATTCTTGTCCAAGAGAAAGTGGAGTCGCGTCCTGAAGATGAGTTCTTCCAATTTTAATAATATTTTTAAATTCATTTGATTTCTTCTTTAGTGCTTTTTCTAAAATTTTTAAATTTGGCAACATTTTACATATAGTTTCATGAGCAATTGATATGTGCATTGAAGTAGGAAATACGTCATTTGTAGATTGAGATTTATTTACATGATCATTTGGATGAACTGGTTTTTTAGTACCTTTTTTTCCTCCTAAAATTTCAATAGCTCTGTTTGCAATAACCTCATTCACATTCATGTTTGTTTGAGTTCCAGAACCTGTTTGCCAAACTTTTAGAGGAAAATTTTTGTCCATTTTACCTTTAATCACCTCATCAGATGCTTTTACTATTGCTTTACAAATCTTATTTTTAATTAATTTATCCTTAGCATGAACAATTGCGGCAGACCTTTTAATAATCGCTATTGATTTAATAATTGAAATATTTACTAAAATTTTTCCAATATTAAAAAATTTATTAGATCTTTGAGTAGATGCTCCCCAATATTTATTATTTGGTACATTTATACTTCCAATACTGTCAAATTCTTTTCTTAATTTCATTGATTAATTTCTAAGTAATAAATAATTATTAACATAC
>MDSV01074665.1_pt1 | contig 12512 bp, 11 predicted proteins | sample 810851 | NCBI WGS metagenome assembly MDSV01 (sample SAMN05326640, study PRJNA326480) | marine metagenome | isolation source: seawater | place: Atlantic Ocean: North East | collected 2012
AAGGAGCTATGAGATGTATGGTACAGGCTCTAAAAACAATAAATGGTAAAATTGATTATTTAAATACTCATGGGACAAGCACTCCTATTGGAGATATAAAAGAAATAGAATCAATAAAAAATGTTTTTAAAAACAATATACCATATTTAAGTTCAACTAAATCATTAACAGGTCACTCATTAGGGGCAACGGGTGTGCATGAAGCTATATACTGTCTTCTTATGATGCAAAACGATTTTTTAGCGGGTTCTGCTAACATTAAAAATTTAGATGAAAATGCAAAAAATTCTAATATTCTTCTAGAAACAATTGATAATCGAAATATTAAAAATGTCATGTCTAATAGTTTTGGTTTTGGTGGAACCAATGCAACACTAATTTTCTCAAAAATTTAAATGTTAGAAGGAAAAAAAGGTTTAGTTTTTGGAGTTGCTAATGATCATTCGATAGGTTGGGGTATAGCAAAAAAATTATATGAAAATGGAGCGCAAATAGCCCTAGCTTATCAAAATGAAAACTTATTAAAAAGAGTTAAGCCACTTGCTGAGCAAATAAACTCTCAAAACTTAATACAGTGTGATTTTTCTGAAAGTGACTCAATTGATAATTGTTTTGAAAAACTTTCTCAAAGTTGGGACAATATTGATTTTGTAGTTCATGCTGTTGCTTACGCTGACAAACAAGAGTTGAATGGAAAATATATCAATACCTCAAAGGAAAATTTTAAAAATGCTTTGCACATATCATGTTATTCTTTTACTCATATCTCTAAAAAAGCATCAAAAATAATGAGAAATGGTGGTAGTTTGATTACTTTAAGTTTTTATGGTGCTAATAAAGTTATGCCGAATTATAATATCATGGGAGTAGCTAAAGCGGCTTTAGAAACAAGTGTTAAATATCTCAGTGTTGACTTAGGTGATAAAAATATAAGAGTAAATGCAATATCTGCAGGGCCGGTAAGAACATTATCTGGAGCAGCTATTACTGGAGCCAGAGAAGTTTTTAATTATACAAAAGAAAATTCGCCTTTAAAAAGAAGTGTTGGATTAGAAGAAATTGGTAATTCCGCACTCTTTCTTATAAGTGATTTTTCAAAAGCTATCACTGGAGAAATACACTACGTAGATTGTGGATATAATATTATTGGGATGCCAAAAAAATAATTTTTAACTAAAATCTCTTGGATCATCTATGAATATAGAATCTACGCCAAGATCCCATAATTCTTTCGCTTTTTCAAAATTTATATTTTTATTAGAATAAACACTTAAAAATAAATTATTTTTTTTACAAATCTTAATAATTTGTCTTGAAATTAAATTTAGATTTAGTCCTAAGCTAAAGCAATTTATTGATTTACATAACTCAATAATTTTATCTATTTCAAAAATATCTTCTTTATCAAATTTATCTATTAATAAACTTATTGAAGAATTAGGCATACTTTTTCTTAATAGTTTCAAAGAATAATAATCGAAACTGGAAAAAAAATATTCACAATAAAATTTTTTTTTGTTTAGTAAATTTTTTATTGCTTGAATATTTTCTTTTTCTTTATTTTTATTTGGTTTTAATTCAATATTTAAACCTATTTTTTTATCTGAACACAAATTTAAGACCTCTTCTAAGCTGGGAGGATAAGAATTATTATATTTTTTATTAAACCAAGAACCGGCATCCAATTTTTTAATTTGTTTGTAGGTAAATTTATATGGTAGTCCAGATCCAGAAGTAGTTCTATCAAGGCATTCATCATGGAGTAAGAAAGGCTTATGATCTTTTGAAATTTTTACATCAACTTCAATCCATTTTAAATTTAGTTTAATAGCTTCATTAATTGAATCTAGAGTATTTTCTGGCGCTAAATCTTTAACCCCCCTATGTCCAATGAGTTTTGGGAGATTAATCTTCATCACAATTTATTCAGTTTTAGCTTCTTTCATAGATAATTTCACTTTTCCTCTGTTATCAAAGCCAATTACTTTAACTTTTACAACATCTCCTTCTTTTACAATATCTGCAACTTTTTCTACTCTTTCCTCACTAAGTTGACTAATGTGAACTAAGCCATCTTTGCTTCCCATAAAGTTTACAAAAGCTCCAAAATCCATAAGTTTTACAACTTTCCCTTCGTATATTTTTCCAACTTCAGGTTCTTCAACTATTCCATTAATCCACTTTATCGCAGCTTCTCCTGACTCTCCATCTATTGAAGCAATACTAACTAATCCCTCATCATCTATTTCTATTTTAGCACCAGTTTTCTCACTTATTTCCCTAATGACAGATCCTCCTTTTCCAATTACTTCACGAATCTTATCTTTGCTAACTTGCATAGTAGTGATGGTAGGTGCAAAATTAGATATTTTTTTCCTTGGTTCATCAATCGCCTTAGACATTTCATCTAAAATATGAAAACGACCTTCTTTAGCTTGATTAAGAGCTTTTTCCATAATTTCAGAAGTTATACTTGTAATTTTAATATCCATTTGAAGAGAAGTAATTCCTTCAGCAGTACCTGCAACTTTAAAATCCATATCTCCTAAATGATCTTCATCTCCAAGTATATCTGATAATATTATATAATTTTCATTTTCCTTGATTAAGCCCATTGCTATTCCTGCCACGGGTCTTTTCATTGGAACGCCTGCATCCATTAGTGATAAAGAGGTTCCACATACAGTAGCCATAGAGCTTGAGCCATTTGATTCAGTAATTTCTGATACTATTCTAAATGTATATGGAAACTTATCTGCTTCAGGTAACATTGGATGGATTGCCCTCCATGCTAATTTTCCGTGTCCTATTTCTCTTCTACTAGTCGAGCCTGCTCTCCCAACTTCCCCTACAGAATAAGGTGGAAAATTGTAGTGCAACATAAAATTTTCTTTGTATTCTCCTTCAATAGCATCAATACGTTGTTCATCTAAACCAGTTCCAAGAGTTGTCACAACTAATGCTTGAGTTTCACCTCTTGTAAATAGAGCAGAACCATGAGTTCTTTCTAATAGGCCAACTTCACAGTTTATCGCTCTGACTGTTTTTGTATCTCTTCCATCTATTCTTTTTCCAGAATTTAATAATTCACTTCTAACTATATCTTTTTCTAAATTTTTAGTTGCTTCTGAAACAATAACTGATGACAGTGTTTCAGTAACAAATTTTTCATTAATTTCTTCTCTAATTTTTGATAACTCATCTGATCTTTCTTGTTTTTGTTTAATTTTATAAGCATCAGATATTCTTTTTTTAAACTCTGTTTCGATTTTTTTTGGTAAATCAACAATTTCTTGATCTTTTTCTGGAATGCTCCAAGGATCTTTAGCTGCTTTCTTAGCTAGTTTTATAATTGCATCTATTACAGATTTGTAAGTTTCCTGTCCCAATACTACAGCTTCGAGCATTTTACTTTCTGATAACTCATGAGCCTCTGACTCAACCATTAATACTCCTTGACTTGTTCCTGCTACAACTAGTTCAAGTTTAGAATTCTTAATTTGCTCAATAGTTGGGTTTGGAATTAATTTATCATCTAAAAGTGCAATCTTTGTTGCTCCGAGAGGTCCTAAAAATGGTAATCCTGATAAAGTCAGGGCGGCACTAGCTGCAATGAGAGCTAAGATATCAGAGTCATTCTCTTTATCATGAGATAAAACAGTACAAGTTACTTGAGTTTCATTCTTAAAATCTTTATGAAAAAGTGGTCTTATAGGTCTGTCTATTAATCTGCTAATTAATGTCTCTTTTTCTGTTGGTCGAGCCTCTCTTTTAAAAAAACCTCCAGGTATCTTGCCAACAGAATAATATTTTTCTTGATAATTTACTGTTAAAGGAAAAAAATCTATATCAGGTTTCATAGATTTTGCTGCACAAACATTTGCCATTACAATAGTTCCCGCATAACTTACAACAACTGATGCGTCAGCTTGTCTTGCTATTTTACCTGTTTCTAATTTTAATTTTTTACCACACCAATCAATTTCAACTTTATTTATTTCAAACATTTTTTTCCTAAAATTTATTATAATTTATTAACTTAAAATTTACTAACCTCTAATCTTAAGTTTCGTAATAACTTCTTTATATTTTGTATCATTTTTTTTAGATAAATAACTTAGTAATTTTTTTCTTTTATTAACCATTTTCAACAACCCTCTTTTAGAGTGAGTATCGTGATTATGATTTTTAAAATGTTCAGTTAAATTCTGTATTCTTTCACTTAATATAGCAATTTGTACTTCAGTAGATCCGGTATCTTTTTCGTTAATTGCATATTCAGATATTAAATTTTTCTTTTTATCCTTAGTTATCGACATCAGCGCCTCCTATAAAAAAACTTTCCGAGGTTTAAAATATTTACCTTCAATTATTCCCAAAGAAACTAAAGAATTATTGTTTGTTAAAAAATAAAAATTTTTTTTTAAATAATTAAAACCCTTAAAATTTTTAATTCTTTCAATTTCAATATCTCTTCCTTTAGAAACATCTTTAACAATTTCTTCATCAATTTCAAAAGCCAAGATGTCGTCCAGCATCGATATTGATGAGTGAAATCCTTTAATTGCAGAAGTCATTTCGCCTATTTTTAGTAAATCGTCCAGTAAAATCGAGTTATTTATTGAAAATTTTCCTACTTTTGTTCTTTTAAGAGAAAAAATGTGTGCACTTGAGTCAAGTTTATCGCCAAGATCCCTTGCGTAACTCCTTACATAAAATCCTGAGCCACATCTAATAGAAATCTTAGAAATATTGTTATTAGAATTTCCAATTAGTTTTGAATCTAAAAGATTAACAGATTTTTTTTTAACTTCAAAATTTATTTTTTTTCTAAATAATTTGTATGCTCTTTCTCCATCTATTTTTACTGCTGATGCTTTTGGAGGTGTTTGAAGAAAAATTCCAATTGTGTTTTTAAGAATTTGCTTAATTTCTTTATCTTCAGGTATTTTTTTACTTCTTTTAATAATTTCTCCTTCAGAATCATCTGTTGAAGTTTGTTCTCCCCATTTTATTTCAAATTCATATTCTTTACTATGTTTATTAATAAATGATATTAATTTTGTAGTTTTTCCAACAGCAACAGGCAGAATGCCTTCTGCTAATGGATCGAGTGTCCCAGCATGTCCAATTTTTGAAAATTTAAATTTTTTTTTAATTTTTTTTAAAACAAAAAAAGATGAAATTCCTCTTGGTTTATAAATATTTAACCATCCATTAATTTTATTCATTATTTAAATCTCTAGTAACTTTTTTATTAGATAACAATTTTTCAATCTTTTCTGCTTCATCATAAGAATTATCAATATGGAAATTAATAGTTGGTGTAAATTTAGATTTGAGTTTTGCTCTAGATAAAGCAGTTTGAAAAATAAATTTATTTTTATTAAAAGTTTCTAAAATTTCATCCTTATTTTTACCTCCTAATGGCATAATATAAATTGAAGCAATCCTTAGATCTTTTGACATTTTAACAAAAGAGACAGTTACAGTGGTTATATCTATATTTTCACTAAAAATATAATCTCTACTTATAGTTTCACTTATAATTGATCTAATAATCTCGCCAAATCTTATTTGCCTTTGTGATGGCATATTAGTTTTTTTCATTAATTTTCTTTTATAATGTTCTCGCAGTTTCAAGAATTTGATAAGTTTCTATAATGTCGTTAACTTTGATATCAGAAAAATTTTCTATCATGACCCCACATTCATAGCCATTTTTTACTTCTTTGACTTCTTCTTTAAATCTTTTTAAACTGGATATAGTTCCTGTATGTACAACAACATTATCCCGAAGAATCCTGATCTTTGAGTTTCTATTAATTAATCCATCTTTAACAAAGCATCCTGCAATATTACCTACTTTTGATATTTTGAAAACTTCTCTAATTTCAACATTCCCAGTTATGTTTTCTTTTAAATTAGGTTTTAAAAGTCCTCCCATTAAGTTTTTAATATCTTCAATTAATTCATATATTATTGAATAATATTTAATATCAACACCATCTCTTTTAGCCATATCTCTAGCTTGAGGTATAGCTCTTACATTAAAACCTAAGATAAAGCCCTTACTTGAAGAAGCTAAGGCAACATCACTTTCTGTGATAGCGCCAACTCCCTTAAATACAACTTTTGACTCAACTTCTTCAGTAGATAGATTAGAAATTGAATTTTCAATTGCTTCAGCTGAGCCTTCAACATCTGCCTTTATCACTACAGGAAGAATAGATGCCTTGCCTGAAGAAATACTTTCAAACATTTCTTCCACATTAGTTTTAACTACAGTATTCTTTTTTTGTAAGATTTTTTCTGATCTATATTCAGATACTTTTCGAGCAATATTTTCATTATCAACAACTACAAAATCATCACCTGCTAATGGATTAGAGTCAAATCCTAAAACTTCTATAGCGCTTGAAGGAGGAGCTTGATCAATATTGTCTCCTTTATCATCAATTAGAGCTTTTACTTTTCCCCACTCCGATCCAGAAACAAAAATATCTCCAACTCTAAGTGTTCCTTTTTGGACTAATATTGTTGCAACAGAGCCTCTGCCCTTTTCAAGTTTTGATTCTAAAACTACGCCTCGAGCAGGTCTTTTAGGATTAGCTTTTAAAGTAAGTAGATCTGCTTGCAAATGAATTGCTTCTGCAAGTTTATCCATATTAATATTTTTTAAAGCTGAAATTTCAACATCTAAAACTTCCCCACTTAGTTTCTCTACTATAATCTCATGACTTAATAAATCATTCCTAACTTTATCAGGGTCAGATGCTTCTAAATCTGTCTTGTTAATTGCAATAATTATAGGCACATTAGCAGCTTTTGCATGCTTAATAGATTCAATTGTTTGAGGCTTAACACTATCATCTGCAGCAACAACTAAAATAATTATATCTGTAGTTTTTGCACCTCTTGAACGCATGTTTGTAAAAGCTTCATGACCAGGGGTATCAATAAAAGTTATTTTTTTTCCATTATCATCGATTTGATAGGCGCCTATATGTTGTGTAATACCTCCAGATTCACCCGAAACAATATTTGATTTTCTAAAAGAGTCAAGAACACTTGTCTTACCATGATCAACATGTCCCATAATTGTTACAACAGGAGGTCTCGGTTTAAGATCTTTTTCATTATCTTTTTCATCTTCAATATCTTTTAAAATATCATCGTCACTTACGAGCTTCACTGAATGACCCAACTCAGTGGCAATTATTTCTGCCGTGTCTGATTCTATTGATTGTGCTGCATTTGCCATTATGCCCATTTTCATTAAAACTTTTACAACATCTGCAGTTTTTTCTGCCATACGATTTGCAAGTTCTTGAACTGTAATTATCTCAGGAATTATAATTTCTTTAGAAATTTTATTTTCATTTTCATTTTCTTGCTGAGCTTGAAGCTTTTCTTTTTCTCTCGCTCTCTTTAGTTTTGCAAGACTAGGAAATTTATCAAATTCTTGTTCTTCCTGTTCTAATATCTTATTAATATTTATTTTTTCGTCATCTATTGGTTTTAAAGTTGATTTTTTTGGCTGTGCTTTTTTTTGATCAATAGATTTTTTATTTTTATTATTAAAATTTTTATTAGTTTTAGGCGAAAAATTTTGATTGGGTGTAAAATTAGGACTAGCTTGTGTTCTAAAGGAAGAAGATCCCCTATGTGTTGATTGGGTGGTTGAAGTTCTTTTTTGTTGATTATTTTTATTTCTGAAAACAATCTGAATTGTTTTACTTTTAGTACCTTGATTTTTATTTGAATTACTAGAAGGGCCTAAATTTTTTCTAATTTGTAATCTTCCACTTGAAGATAATTTCAAAGGTTTTTTTTTCTTGTCTTTATTATTTTCCAATTTTTTTCCGCTTAATTTTTATTTATTTTCTTCAGTAAACCAACCTTCGCGTGCTTTCATTATCATTGAATTTACCAATTCTTCATCTAAATCCATATCTTTAAATATACCCTCTTCTTTATCTAATAAATCAAATGTTGATAAACCAGCAAAATCGTCAAGAGTTATGATGTTATTTTTAGCAAGTAAAGCTAGCATTTTATTATCAATTCCTTCAATTTCTCTCAATTGTTTCTCAATATTTTTTTCATTTATTATTTTAACATTTTCTTCTTCAAGTGTTGATAAATAGTTTTTTGATCTCTGTAAAATTTCTGATGCAAGATCATTATCAAAACCTTCAATTTTTTCTAAATTTTCAATACTTTCGTTAGCCAAACTCTCAATAGTAACATACCCCTCAGTAACTAAAAGCTGAGCAATAACATCCTCAACATCTAGAGTTTCAACAAACATTTCAGTTTTTGTTTTAAATTCTTCTTGTCTTCTTTCTGACTCTTCTTGTTCTGTTAATATATCTATCTCTAATTCAGTAAGGTTTGATGCCAGCTTTACATTTTGACCTCTTCTACCAATAGCCAAACTCAATTGTTCGTCAGGTATAACAACTTCTACTTTCTTTTTTTCTTCATAAAGAAAAATTTTACTTACTTCAGCTGGTGCAAGTGCGTTAGCTAAAAATGTTGCTTGATTATCAGACCACATTACAATATCAATTTTTTCACCTTGTAATTCATTTACAACTGCCTGTACTCTAGAACCTCTCATCCCAACACAAGCTCCTACAGGATCAATAGTTGAGTCATTTGTAAAAACACTAACCTTGGCTCTTGATCCAGGATCTCTTGCAACACTTTTAACCTCAATTACTCCTTCATAAATTTCAGGAACTTCTTGACTAAATAACTGTGCAAGAAACTGAGGGTGGGTTCTAGAAAGAAAAACTTGATATCCTTTAGAATCTTCTTTTACATCATAAATATAAGATCTTATTCTATCACCATTTTTAAAATTTTCTCTTGGTATTAGTTCTTCTCTTTTAATAATTGCTTCACCTTTACCAAGATCGACAATGTAATTTCCAAATTCTGCTCTTTTTACAACTCCAACTGCAATTTCACCAACTTTATCTTTAAATTCATTAAATTGTTTTGCTTTATCTGCTTCTCTAACTTTTTGAATAATAACGCCTTTCGCATTTTGAGCGGCAACTCTTCCAAAATCAAATGGTGGTAGTTTTTCAATTATAAATTCACCTAAATTTATTTCTTCATTTATTTTTTTTGCATCACTTAATAAGATTTGATTTTTCTCTTCCTCTGGTTCAATTTCATCCACAACTTTAAGAAAAGAATTAAGTTTAATATCACCAGTTTCACGATCAATTTGAACTCTAATATCTCTATCTAATCCATATTTAACTCTTGCAGCCTTTTCAAGCGCTTGTTCCATAGCAGCAAAAACTTCATCTTTTTCAATATTTTTTTCTTGAGCGACATTATTTGCCACCTGAAGCATTTCTTCTCTGATTACTTTAATTTTTTGTTTTGCCATATAAAAAAACCAAAAAAAAGGCGGGAAAACCCACCTTCTAGATTCTACTAAAATTCAGTCCCTTATAGTTAAAAAATTAATAAAAACAAGTTTTATATTTTTGACAATTTAATAATGAACGATTTTCTTTTAGCATTTAGGGATTTTTTAAAATATTTTGTATAAAATAATTTGTTTTGAGAATAGTCCCACTCATAAACTTTATCGTTGTCCCATTTAAAAATGTTCATTTTGTTGATAATTAAAAGAATAGATAGGAAATAAGAAATTGAATCAGTGGAAATAAAAATTTGTCCTTTTTTTGATAAAAAATTATAAGCAGATTTAAGAAAAACTTTATTAACTAACCTTCTTTTATGATGCTTCTTTTTGGGCCAAGGATCAGGAAATAAAATCCAAATTTGATAAAAAGTTTCTTTTGAACTAAGATAATCAAGCAAAATTAAAATATTTTTATTAAATATTTTTATATTAGTTAGTTTTTCTTTTTTTATAGAATTTGATAATTTAATATTTCCATCCGTAAAAACTTCTGATGCAATAATTAATTTTTCAGGATTTGTTTTCGCTAAGTAAATACTACTTTCTCCATTTCCAGATCCAATATCCAGAATTATTGACTTATTTGAACTAATTTGACTATATTCTAATAAGTTTTTTTTTAAGTCTTTTATTTCAGTTGAACTTATTTTTTTTCTTCCCTTTGATCTGCCATACAACCTATATTTCAAATTCTTTTTATTCATTTTTTTTTAAGTCAATTAAAATAGCTATACCAATCATTACGATTAAGAATATATAAATTATAAAATGATAGTTAAATAAATTGTTAAGATCTGTAGGGATATTTAAAATAACATTTTTTTGTCCATTCTTATTTAGTTCAATTGACTCTAAAATCTTTCCTTTATTATCAAAAATTCCTGAAACTCCATTATTTGAAACTCTAATTATATATTTATTTAGTTCAGCACTTCTTATTCTTGATAAATAAAAATGTTGATATGGTCCTGAAAAAGAACCAAACCAATAATCATTAGTTAAATTAATAATGATTGGTATATTCTGGTTGTTTTTATTTAATAGGTCATTAAAAAAAATTATTTCATAACATATCACTGGTAAAAAATTAAAATTCTTATTAAGTTTAAGTTTTCTTTCATTTGTGCCAGAACTAAAGTCTACGTCTCCAACAATATTATTTAATTTTTTCAGATAATTTCTAAAAGGTAAAAATTCACCAAATGGTACAAGAATTTTTTTATCAAAATAGTTAGAATTGTTCTTGTGAATATTATAAAGAGAATTGAAGAATTTGTCATTTTGTTTTCTAATTCCTCCAATGATTATTGATTGATTATCTTCAAGTATTTTTTGAAAATAGGTAGTAATATTATTTTGAGTAATTAAAAATGGAAAATCATTTTCTGAGAATATAAATATTGAATTTTTATTTCCTTCCTTAACAATTTTAGAAATTTTATTTAATCTAGAATTATATAATTCAACATTATTTTTATCTTCATAACTAATATTGAGCTGATTTATGGAAAAACTTATATTTTTTTTGTTTTCATTAGATATGTCTGCATTCAGTCTAAAAAAAATTAATATTATTAAAAGAGGTAAAAAACAGCTAAAAAATAAATATAAATTATATTTAAATAAATAATTATCATTATTCTTATTTGATAAATAAAATAAAGAAACAGGCATTAAAAAAATAAATATAGTTAAAAAACTCAATCCATATGTTCCAAAATAATAAGCTAAATTCAATGTATAAATATTAAAAGAATAGGTTAATGCAAAAGTTAGCCAAGGGAATCCATATAAGATTTCTTCTCTTAAAATTTCACATATAACAAATGTTGTAGGAATCAAAATTAGTTTTGAAAAATTTTTTTTGAAGAAACTTATTATCAAAAAAGCAAAGCCATAATAAATTGAAACATAAACAACCAACAAATATGCTAAAAATGATATTTTCTTTGTGTTTTCATCTAGTAAAAATGGTTGGTTAATCCAAATCAGTGTTATTAGTCCAAAACCAAGGCCATATATTATTCCAAATAAAAAATGCTTTATTTTATTATTTTTTTTAAAATTTGCTTTTGTAATTAAAAAAAAAATAATTGGGAAAATAATAAAACCTAATGGAAATAAAAAAAATGGTGGTAGTAATAAGCCACTAGAAATACCGCATAAAAAAAATAATATTAAATACTTCAAGTTATTATAGTTTATCAATTTCCAATGTTTCAATTCTTCTATCTGAAGCTTTTAAGACTTTAAAGTTTAGTTTATTTTTATATTCAAAACTTTCGTTTTTTTTTGGAATTTTGTTTGCTAAAAAAAATACAAACCCCCCAACAGTATCTATTTCTTTTGCTTCAAGTAATTTTAAATCAAAATATTTTTCTAATTCTATAATTTTATACGATGAGTCTACTACGATTTTTGTTGTACTTAATTTTTCAATTTTAATTTCATTATCTTCAGCATCATGTTCATCTTCTATTTCTCCTACAATTTCTTCAACTAGATCTTCAATTGTAAGTAAACCGTCAACTCCTCCAAATTCATCAACTACTAAACTCATATGAATTCTAGAAGATCGCATTCTTTTTAAAAGTTCAAGAATAGGAGATTTAGGGGCGACATATAAAATTTCTCTAAGCATTGAATTAATTTTAAAATTTTTATTTTTTGTTGTTTTTATAATGTCTTTGATATGAATAAAGCCAAGGATATTATCAAGATTCTTAGTATAAACAGGCATTCTTGAATGAGCCTCTATTTCGACTAGAGATAATATATCATCAATGTTTAAATTTTCTTCAATAGCAATTATTTCTCCCCTTGGAACCATAATATCTTCAACACTTTTTTTGCCAAGCGCTAGTATATTAGTTATTAAGTTTTTTTCATTAATCTCATCATAATTGTCGATGACATTTTCATTATCTTCAAGATTATTTTCACTTAAAATTTTTAAAATATCTTCTTTTGTTGATTCATTGGTTAACAATTTTTTAATTAACCATGCTTTCCAGGTTGTTTTATTATTTTTCATATTAATAATATGGGTTAGCTATGC
>MDSV01164636.1_pt1 | contig 12512 bp, 15 predicted proteins | sample 810851 | NCBI WGS metagenome assembly MDSV01 (sample SAMN05326640, study PRJNA326480) | marine metagenome | isolation source: seawater | place: Atlantic Ocean: North East | collected 2012
GAGAGATGTTTTGAACTTTAAATGAATGAAGTTCAAAGATCTAAAATAATATTAAAAATTCTAAATAGAATTTATCCAAAAGTGTTAGTTCCTTTAAAACATAGAAATAAATTTACTCTTTTAACTTCTGTACTTTTGTCTGCACAATGTACAGATTTAAATGTTAATAATGTAACCAAAGATATATACTCAAAATATAACAAGCCTGAACACTTTGTAAAATTAGGAAGAAAAAGAATAGAAAAATTAATAAAAAGGATTGGTATCTTTAGAGTTAAAGCTAAAAGTATTTATTTGATGTCTAAGCAATTACTAGAGAAGCATGAAGGCAAAGTACCAAAAACCTTTGAGGAACTTGAAAAACTACCTGGTGTAGGCCATAAAACCGCAAGTGTAGTTATGTCTCAAGGTTTTGGATTTCCAGCATTTGCAGTGGATACCCACATTCATCGACTTGCTCAAAGATGGGGTTTAACAAATGGTAAAAACGTTGTTCAAACAGAAAAAGATTTAAAAAGAATTTTTCCCAAAAAAACTTGGAGCAAACTTCATCTTCAAATAATTTATTATGGAAGAGAATATTGTCAGGCCAGAAGCTGCTATGGTTTAACTTGTAAAATTTGTAAGACTTGTTATCCTAACCGTAAAAATCCAATTATTATAAAAAAAACTTAATATGAAAATCTTAGGAATAGGAAATGCAATAGTTGATGTGATTTGCAAAATTGAAGATGATTATTTAGCGAAAAATAATTTAACAAAAAGTACTATGAAGTTAGTTGATGAAACTGAATTCAAAAAGTTATTATCAACTTTAAAGATTGAAAATACAGTTTCAGGTGGATCTGTTGCCAATTCTATAGTTGGATTATCACAATTAGGAAATAAAGTTGGTTTTATTGGTAAAGTTAACAATGATATTTTAGGTAAAAAATATGAAGAAGGTCTGAGGAAAGAAAATGTTAATTATTTATACAACAAAAAAACAGAAAGTTTGCCTACAGGTACATGTTTAATATTAATTACACCAGACTCTGAAAGAACGATGTGTACATTTCTTGGTACTGCAGGAAAAATTGATGAAAATGATATTGATATAAATTCAGTAAAAAATAGCCAAATAACCTTTTTAGAAGGGTATCTCTGGGATGAAGGTAGCCCAAAAAAAGCTTTTGAAAAAGCAATTAGAAGTTCCAACTTAGTTGCTATGTCTTTATCTGATAAATTTTGCGTTGAAAGACATAAACCTCATTTTTTAAATTTAGTTAAAAATAAATTAGATATTACATTTTCTAATGAACAAGAAATCATGTCATTGTTAGAAACAAAAAAATTTGATGACGTAATAAAATTTGGAAAAGAAATTGGTAAAATTATTATTATTACACGAGGCGAAAAAGGAAGTATCGCAATTAATAAAAATGAAATAGTTGAGTGTGATTCTAAAAAAAATTTGAAAATTATTGATCTTACCGGAGCTGGAGATTTATTTGCTGCAGGATTTCTTCATGGCCACATTAACAATTTAACTATAAAAGAATGTCTACAAAAAGGAACGGAAATGTCTTCAAAAATAATCCAAAAAATTGGGGCAAGATTAAACTAGCTTTTTTCTTTTATAGCTTCCCTTCCCTTTTTTTGGTTTAACTATTCTTGGCTTATATCTTTTACTTCTTAAATTTTTAGCTACAGGATTTTTTTTTAGCATTTATATTTTATATCCTTCTTCATGGCTAATAATAAAATTTTCATCATTAAATTGATCTTTAATTTTTTTTCTCAGTCTGTGTATATGTGTTTCAACTGTATGTGTCTCAACTTCATTTAAATATCCCCATACCTCTGTTAAAAGAGTGTTTATACTTTGTGGTTTCTGTTTATTATGCAAAAAAATAATTGTATCTACTTCTCTTTCAGTGAGCTTTAATCTTTTATCTTGTTTGCTAATTTCTCTTGAATTTAAATCAAGTGTATACTCTTTCAAAATAATTTTTGATTGGTAGCTATATCTAAGTTTAATTAATTGGATATTAATTTTTTCTACAAAACTATATATATCAACTGGTATATCTGAAATCTGCATTATTTGATTTTTTTCAATTTTTAAATTTTTATTTAAAAAATCATCATTTTTTCTCATTAAAAACAAGGATTTTTCTTTATCTATTTTATTAGATTTAAAATTTTCTAAAATTTCTTTTTCACCTACATAATGAAAAATATCAAAAGATAAATTGTTCTTAATTTCATTTAAAATATTATATAATGCTTCACAACCAATTATATGTATTTTTTGTTTAATCATAATAATAACATTTCATGCTGATAAAATTAAAAAATAAAGATACCTTAATTGTTGATGACTTTAAATTTAAATGTTGCATAGGAAAAAATGGACTAAGCTCAAATAAGAAAGAAGGCGATAATTGTACACCTAAAGGTAGATTTAAAGTAAGAAATATTTATTATCGACCTGATAGAGTCATAAAACCAGTTACAAATCTTAAAATAAAAAAAATAAAAAAAAAATATGGTTTGGTGCAATGATCCCTATAATAAATTATATAATAAACAAGTTTATATAAACAAAAAAATTAAAGGTGAAAAGATTTATAGAAATGATTATAAGTATGACTATTTTATCGTGATTGAATATAATACCAAAATAATAAAACCAAACAAAGGAAGTGCAATATTCATTCACCTAACTAAAAATTATAAAAAAACAGCTGGGTGCATTGCTATGAATAAAAAAGATTTTTTAATTATGTTAAAAATTATTAATAAGAATTCTAAAATTATAATTTAATTTCTATCCCCAAATATTTTAGATCCAATTCGTAAAAAAGTAGATTTATATTCACATGCTTTTAAATAGTCACTTGACATTCCCATACTTAATTCTAAAAATTTAAATTTATCATTCAAATCCTTTGTTTTAGAAAAATAAATTGATGTATTATTAGCTGGTGGTAAACACATAAGTCCAATAATTTTTAGATTAAATTCTTTTGTACATCTCTGATAAAATAATTCTAAATTTTCGATATCTACACCACTTTTTTGTGGCTCTTTGCCAATATTTACTTGAATAAAAATTTTTAAATTTTTTTTAAATTTAATTTGTTGTTCTGAAATTTTTTCTGCTAATTTTATATTATCTAATGAATGTATATAGTCGAATAAAGGAACAACATACTTTACTTTATTCGTTTGCAACTTACCAATCATGTGTAGTTTGATGTCAGTAAAATCCTTTTTAATATCTGTCCATTTTTCAATAGCTTCTTGTACCTTGTTTTCTCCAAAATCTTTTTGTCCATGATTAATCAGGGGTAATATTTCACTCATTGCAAAAGTTTTTGAAACTGCAATAATTTTAGGCTTATATTCTCTATAATTTAATTCAATAATTTTAGTTTGAATTTCTTTTTGAATAGATATTAATTGACTTACATTATTATGCATAAAATATTACCCAAATATTATTACTTTATTAATAGATTTAATAAAGATCATATCAAAAATTTAGATAAAAATATTGCTATAATCTTTAGAAAATATAATAAAAAATTGAATATAGAAGAAATATACAAAATAAAAAAATTTTGTAAATTAACTAATAGAAAATTTTTTATTTCAAACAACATAAAATTAGCACTGAAATTAGATTTAGACGGTGTTTATTTACCATCTTTTAATAAAAGTTTAAAAATTAATATCTATTCAAAAAAAACTAAATTTTTAGTGCTTGGTTCGGCTCATAATCTAAAAGAAATTAAAATTAAAGAAAAACAAAATGTTGATGCTGTTTTTTTAGCTTCATTATTTAATAAAAAAAATACCTATCTAGGTTTGAAAAGATTCAAAATTTTAAGATCTAAAACACCTCTTAACGTTATTGCTTTGGGAGGAATTAATAAAGATAATTTAAAAAGATTGAACTTGTTAGATATTTATGGTTTTGCTGCAATAACTTTTTTTAATAAGACAAAAAAAAGGCCCCTTTAAAAGGGGCCTTTAAATTTTTATCTTTAAATTATACTAGAATGCAAACGCTACAGAAACTTCTGAAACTGAGTCGTCAGTTCCATTTGTTCCACCTGAAGAGCTTTCACTGTTAGTAAACGCAGCAATAGTCATTGATCCCATTGTGTACGATACTGCAAGTCCAGTATTCTCTTGATCATCTTTAGAAGAGGATTCAAACTCTACTGTAGATTGACCAATTGAAGCTGAAAGATTTTCATTGATTGCCATAGAAACAGCAATATGCATTCTCTCAGAATCTGAATCTGCCGCTGATAAATCGATATCAGTGTGTTGGATACCAGCAGTTACTGAACCCATAGTGTATTTAGCATACATAACTCTAAGATCTGTACCTGTATCACTAGAAGAACCAGCTTTATCACCAATACCTATACCAACATCAACACCGTCCATTAGACTGCCTGAAGTTAGAACTACAGATTTAGATGAACCTTGGTTTCCGCCACCAGAATCTTTGTTGTATGATGCGCTAACACCCATACCACCAAAAGTACCTGCGTAACCTAAAGTGTTCGTACTACTAATTGTTGCAACACCGTTTGCTTGACCATCAAGATCATCCCAAACTTCTTCACCAGCTGTAGGCATAACATCGTCATATGCACTAATACCAGTTGTACTTGCACCATTAGAAAGTGAGAAAGTACCGCTATCACCCATATCAAGTTTTAAACTTGAAGATGAGAACGCAGCGTTAGTCATAGTGTACTGGTAAGAAATTGTTCCTACATCTGTATCTCCAGATCCAGAAAAACCAATTCCTTGATTCATTGACCAAGGATTACCAGTTACTTCGCTCTCGTCTTGAGAAGCGTAAACTACTTTTGCTGTACCACTAACGTCTAGTGCACCTGCGAAAGCAGTAGTAGTTACTAGAGATCCTGCTAAAGCAGTTAATCCTAGTTTTTTCATGTTTGTCATAATTGACTCCTTCATTATTTATAATTAATTATAATTGAGTGATAAATATCAAGTTTAGAGGAAATATATGATGTTTTTTTTATAAAAGCCTTAGTTTTTCACTAACTGTTGCATAAATACATCACTAATCACTTTAACTTGGTAAATTGGTGACTTTTTCTAAGTTTCATACTACAGGTAATATGTTATTTAATCAAACTAAAATAAATTATGATTTTCAATAAAATTTCTAAAATAAAAACGATTTTGCTTATTATTGCTATTTTACCTTATCTTAACTCGTGTGGAATTTATAGGGCAACTGATGCAAAAGAGTTTCCCCCTGAGCCAGAAAAAAGAATTAAAAAAAACATGGAAGAAGGTAGAGGTATAAGACTTTTTAAAGGGAAGAAAAAAGGAGGAGTTTTTGATTTTGCATCATCAAATTCGCTATGGCGAGCCTCACTTGACACTATAGATTTTATGCCACTTTTAACAGCTGATTATGGTGGTGGCATCATTGTTACTGACTGGTTTACAGGTACGGATGACCCAAACAAAGCAATAAAAATTTCTATTCAGTTTTTGAGTAATGAAATTAGAGCTGATGCTTTAAGTATAAAAGTATTTAAAAAAAATTGTGATACAAATAAAAATTGCAAAATTATTAATAGTGAAGGTGAGCTAAATAGTGAATTAAAATTAGCAATTCTTAAAAAAGCGGCCAAATATGAAAATACAAAAAAAACAAAAGATAAGCAAGAATATAACCTCATAGAACTTCCAGAAAAAGAATAAGCTATTAATAATAACTTTAAAATTAATGGAAAGATATAACTTTAAAATAATTGAATCTAAATGGCAAAAACACTGGGAAGAAAAAGAATTATTTAAATCAAAAGTAGATAAAAATAAAAAAAAATTTTACTGTTTAGAAATGTTTCCTTATCCATCTGGTAAAATTCATATGGGTCATGTTAGAAACTATACAATTGGAGATGTTTTATCACGCTTTAAAAAGATGCAAGGATATAATGTCCTACACCCAATGGGTTGGGATTCTTTTGGCATGCCAGCAGAAAATGCAGCAAGATTAAATAACCTTGATCCTAAAGAGTGGACCGAAAAAAATATTTCTATAATGAAATCCCAACTAAAAAAACTTGGTCTTTCAATCGATTGGGACAAAGAAATTTCAACTTGTTCCCCAGAATATTATAAACATCAACAAATTTTTTTTCTCGAACTTTATGATAAAGGACTAATATATCGAAAAGAAAATTATGTAAATTGGGATCCTGTAGACCAAACAGTTCTTGCTAATGAACAGGTTATAGATGGAAAAGGATGGAGATCAGGTGCAAATGTTGAAAGAAAAAAATTAAACCAATGGTTTTTTAATATATCAAAATTTTCTGATAATCTTCTTAATGGTTTAGATGGTCTTAAAGATTGGCCAAACAAAGTAAAAATAATGCAAAAAAACTGGATTGGAAAATCTTTTGGATGTGAAATAGATTTCAAAATAGAAGGCAATTTACCAATTGAAAAAATTAAATGTTTTACTACTAGACCGGATACATTATTTGGTTTTTCATTTTTAGCAGTTTCAATTGATCATCCGATTTCAAAATTTTATGAAAAAGATAGAGATTTTATAAATTTTAAATCGGAATGCTCGAAAACTGGAACTACAGAAGAATCAATAGCTCAAGCAGAAAAAATTGGATTTAAAACAAAATTAATGGCAATTAACCCTCTGGATAGTTCTAATAAAGTTCCAGTATATTTTGCAAATTTTGTATTAATGGATTATGGATTTGGAGCAATTTTTGGTTGTCCAGCACACGATCAAAGAGATTTAGATTTTGCAATAAAATACAAATTAAAAGTTGTTTCTGTTGTACGGCCAGAGGATCAAAATAATAATTTCGAAGTCACGAATGAGGCATATACAGGGCCTGGGGTAATTTTTAATTCAAAATTTTTAGATGACCTTAAAGCTCCTGAAGATTCAATCATTCAAACAATAAAAATACTTGAAGAAAAAAAAATAGGTAAGAAAAAAATTAATTTTAGATTAAAAGATTGGGGAGTATCTAGACAAAGGTATTGGGGATGTCCCATTCCTATTGCCTATAATAAAAAAAATAAAATTATTAAAATACCTAAAGAAAATCTACCAATTAAGTTACCGGAAAAGATCAATTTAAATACAAAAGGTAACCCATTAGATCATCAGGTAAAATGGAAAAAAATTAATATAAATGGAGAAGAGTGTACTATCGAAACAGATACTCTTGATACTTTTGTCGACTCTTCATGGTACTTTTTAAGATTTTGTTCATCGAAAAATAAAGAGTATGGTTTTAATATTGAGGAAATTAACTATTGGATGCCAGTAGATCAATATATTGGAGGTGTTGAACATGCCATACTTCACTTATTATATTCAAGATTTTTTATGCAAGCAATAAGTTATAAAAATAATAAATTTCATCATACAGAACCTTTCAAAGGTCTATTCACCCAGGGCATGGTTTGTCACGAAACATACAAAGATTCTAAAAATAATTGGCTAAGCCCAGATGAAGTTTTTTCCGATGATGGCAAGGAATTTTATAGCAAAAAAAATCCTAAAGAAAAAATAAAAATTGGATCAACTGAATCTATGTCAAAATCAAAAAAAAATACTATTGATCCTGAAGACATAATAGAGAAATATGGCGCTGATGCAGTAAGATTATTTATTTTATCAGACAGTCCTCCAGAGAAAGATGTGCAATGGTCTGATCAAGGTATGATTTCTTCATACAAGTTTATACAAAAATTTTGGACTTTGCATAAAAAAATAATCATTAAACTTTCAGAAAATAAGAAAAGTGAACAAATAAAACAAAATTCATTAAATCAATTTACAAATATTTTAATTAATAAAGTTACTAAAAATTTAGAAAAATTTCATTATAATGTGATTGTTGCTAATCTTTATGAAACATATAACTTTTTAATAAAAGAAATTGATAAAGATTTAAATAAAGATGACTTATTACAAAATTATAAATCAATATTAAAAATAATGAAACCCATAATTCCCCATATTTCATCCGAATGCTTAAATGAATTAAATGCAGAAAATAATGATAGTTGGCCAAAAATAGATGAAAAATATATTTTAAGCGATCAGGTTAATATAGTCATCCAAATCAATGGAAAAAAGAGATCAGTAATTAATATTCAAAAAGATCTAGATGAAAAAATGCTAATTATTGCCATTAAAAAAGATGTAAATATTAAAAAATTTTTAGAAAATAAAAATATTATTAGAAGTATATATGTTAAAAATAAGTTAATTAATTTAATTTTAAAATGAAAAAACATCCAATCATAATAACCTTATTATTATTTTTTATTGTAAGTTGTGGATATAAACCAATTTATTTAAGTGAAAAAAATAATTTCAATATCGAAAAAATTGAGTCAAATAAAAACAATAGATTGAATACATTAATTAAAAATAATCTAAATAATTTGTCAAATAAAGAAAGTGAAAAAAAAATAAGCTTAATAATCAATACTGAAAAAGGAAAAAGTGTTATATCAAAAGATAAAAAAGGAAATGCTCAGTTGTTAGCAATGTCATTATTAGTTAATGTCCAAGTATATGAAAAAGGTAAAAAGAAATCAGAAAAACAATTTGTAGAAAATTTTTCTTATTCAAATAATTCTAATAAATTTGATCTTTCTAAATATGAAAAAAGTATTGAAAGAAATTTAAAAGACAAAATTATTAAAAATATAAATGAATATTTAGTTTCTTATTAAAATGATTATTAAGTCATTTGAGCTAAATAAAATTAATCAGAAAAATATTAATTACTACTTATTTTATGGTGAAAATGAAGGCCATAAAACTGAAGCAATAAATAAAATTTTTAATCTAGGTTCTGTAAAAAACATTTATAGATATGAGGAAAAAGAAATTTTAGATGACTCAGAAAGTTTTTTTAATAGCATAATATCTAAATCATTTTTTGAAAATGAAAAAACGATTATTATATCAAGAGTTGGGGATAAAATTTTTAACCTAATAGAAGAAATTATTAATAAAGATATTGATGATATAAAAATTGTTTTAAATGCTGGATCACTAGAAAAAAAATCTAAGTTGAGAAATTTTTTTGAAAAAAATAAGAATACTATTTGTATCCCTTTTTACGCAGACAATAGCCAAACTTTGAATGCTTTAGTTAGTAATTTTTTTAGAGAAAAAAAAATATCTATTTCACAACAATTAATTAATTTATTAGTAGAAAGATCTAGAGGAAGCAGACAAAACTTAAAAAATGAATTAAGCAAAATTGAATTATTTATATCAAACAAAAAAAATATAAACTTAGATCAAATTATTAAACTAACAAATCTTGCAGAAAATTATAATATATCAGAATTAATTGACAGTTGCCTTGCAAAAAATTTTAAAAAGACTGTAAATATATTAAACGAAAATAACTTTTCTCAAGAAGACTGCATTATAATTATCAGGACTTTTTTGAGCAAATCTAAAAGATTATATGAACTACTATTGAAACTTGAAAATAATAAAAATCCTGAACAGGCAATTTCTTCTTTTAAACCTCCCATTTTTTGGAAAGATAAAGAAATTGTTAAACAACAATTAAAAAGTTGGAAGCTAAATAATGCTGAAAATTTGATATATCAAGCTAGCGAATTAGAACTAATAATTAAAAAAAACTCATCTAATGCTATTAATATATTGTCCGACTTTATTATTACCAAATCTAATAGAGTTAATAGTTAGATTTAATTATTTCTATAATCTTATTTAATTGATCTAAATCTTTATACTCAAATAAAATTGAGCCACTATTATTTTTTTTATTTTTTATAATAACATTTAAACCAATTTTATTTATTGTTGAGTCTTCTAATGATTTTAAATTTGGATCTTTTAATAATTTAGAAGATTGTTTTTTAACCTTAAAAATTTTTACAAAATTCTCAGCTTGTCTTACAGAAAGATTTTTTTCTACTATTTTGTTTGCAACAAACTCTGCGTTACTTAAACCGACCAAAACCTTAGCGTGGCCAGGCGTTAGTTTTTTAGACTCTATTAATTTTAAAACCTCTTTAGGTAATCCTAATAGTCTTAATTGATTTGATATATGGCTTCTACTTTTTCCAATAAATTTAGCAACCTTTTCCTGATCATATGAAAATTCACTTATTAATCTTTCATAGCCTCTAGCTTCTTCAATTGCGTTAAGGTCATTTCTTTGAACATTTTCAACTATTGCAAATTCTAAAGATTTTAAATCATCCGCTTCCGTAACAACAACAGGTACTTGATGTAATCCTGCTTTTTGAGCAGCTAGCCATCTTCTTTCACCCGCTATAATTTCGTATTTGAACTTTTCATCATTCGATTTTCTAACTATGATTGGCTGTACGATACCCCTTTCAATTATAGAATTTGTGAGTTCCTGCAAACTGTCTTCGTTAAAAATTTTTCTAGGTTGAAATTTATTACTTACTAAATCACTTATTGATAATTTATTAATATTTGATTCAGCTTTTGTTTCACCTATAAGAGATGATAAACCTCTACCCAAACCCTTTTTAATCTTATTAGTATCCATTATGCTGCGCTTCCTATTTTTCCTTCTTGATTAATAAATTCATCAGTAAAACTAAAATACGATTTACTACCTGGACAAGATCTATCATAAATTAAAACTGGCATTCCATGGGATGGTGCTTCTGATAGCCTTACATTTCTTGGGATCACTGTTTCATAAACTTTTTCATTAAAATAATCTCTAGCTTCTTTTTCAACTTGGGAGGAAAGTTTATTTCTCTTATCATACATAGTTAAAAGTATTCCCCTTATTTTTAAATCCGGATTTAGACTTACTTTTACTCTCTCTATTGTTTTCATTAGTTGAGTTAATCCCTCCAAAGCAAAAAATTCAGTTTGCAATGGTACTACTAGTGAGTGAGAAGACACCAAAGCCATTACAGTTAATAAATTCAATGATGGGGGACAATCTATTAGTATATAATCGTATAATGAGCTAGAATCATTTAAATATGCGGCTAATTTGTGCTTTAAAATAAATGCTCTATTGGAATCTCCTGCTGTTTCCAATTCTAATCCTGATAAATCTACATTTGAAGTTATAATATCTAAATTATCAAACTTAGTATTTTTGATTACTTCAGGGATTATCTTATTTCCATTTAAAATTCCATAAATGCTTTGGTTTGAATCTTCCAAATTAGAAAGTCCAAGACCAGTAGTTGCATTTCCTTGAGGGTCTAGATCTATTACAAGTATTTTTTTTTGTAGTTGAGATAAACCTGCAGCAAGATTAATTGCTGTTGTTGTTTTACCAACCCCACCCTTTTGATTTATTATAGAAATAATTTGCATACTATTTTTTTTTAATCTTTGTAATATTTATTATGAAAGATTCCTCATTCGTTAAACTTTTTTTTTGTGTATACTCCAAATCCCAACTCCTTAAAGTATCTCTTAAAATTTTTCTCCCATTTTTACCCATAAATATAATTAAATTTTTATAGCTTTTAAAATTTTTATGAACTAAGTCTAAAACTACTGGCACTGGTTTAAACGCTCTAGCCATTATAGTTCCAGTTTCTATTTCTTTTGAGTCAAAAATATTTTTTTCTATTACTTTTGTTTGCAATTTTAGTTTTCTTGAAACTTCCCTTAGGAAAGAGCTTTTTCGGTAGCTTTTTTCGTATAAATTAATTTTTAAATCCTTTTTTGAATTTTTTAGCATTATTGCCATAACTATTCCAGGCATTCCACCTCCGGTTCCTAAATCTGTGGTTGTATTACTATTTAAGTTAATAAAATCAATGATTTGTGCTGAATCAATAATATGCCTATCTCTTATTGCTGATTTTTCAGCGTTTTTTCTGCTTATAACGTTAATTTCTTGATTTTTATCTTTTACCATAGATATAAAATCTTCAAAGTCTAAATATGTTTCACGTGAAACATTTAAGTAATTTAGAGATGAATATAATTTTATAATATCTTCCATTAAGCTATATGCTTAATAGACTTTCTTTTGAGATATGACAACAAAATATATACAGCTGCTGGTGTAATTCCATCGATTCTGAGCGCTTGACCCATTGTTTTAGGCCTTATTTCTTTAAATTTAGCTTTAACCTCGTTTGATAGGCCAGAAAGGCCGTCATAATTGACTTTATCAGGAATTAATAAATTTTCGTCTCTTTTAAAAGCTAAAATGTCAGCCTTTTGTTTCTTTAAATAACCTCTATAATGAGCATTAATTTCTATTTGTTCATCTACTTCCTTATTAAAAAATGGTATTTCAGGCCATATTTCTCTAATTTTATTCATATCGACTCCTTTTTGTGTCAATATTTCATTTGACGACCTCAAAACACCATCCTTTGCAATTTTGATTCCAAAATTATGTGCTTTTGATGGAGTAATACTTGATTTTTCCATTTTTCTTACAATACTATCTATTTTTTTA
>MDSV01182638.1_pt1 | contig 12510 bp, 11 predicted proteins | sample 810851 | NCBI WGS metagenome assembly MDSV01 (sample SAMN05326640, study PRJNA326480) | marine metagenome | isolation source: seawater | place: Atlantic Ocean: North East | collected 2012
AAATAAAATTGCAAAACTTAGCGAGTACCTCGGTCTAAAAGAGGCTTCATTTAATTCATTTGTTGATTGGGTGGTAGAATTAAAAGAGCAAATTAAAATTCCACACACAATCTCAGAATCTGCAAAAATAAATGACGAAGATATTGAAAAAATGTCTCCAATGGCCTTAAACGATCCATGTACATCTGGTAACCCAAAAAAACTTATTTTGGATGATATGGTCTCGATGTACGAACATAGTGTCCAAGGGAAATTATTTTAAATTATTTTTTTAAAATTTTTATAAATTATTTTTGCACTGTTATTAAAGGTATTTAAATTTTCCTCAACATCCTTTTTAAATTTTTCAAGCGCATTTTGTCCCAATGTATTTTCTAAAGCTAATTTGTATTCAGGAACACAAGCCCATTGAGGTACAGTTTCATTTGTTTGCTCAACATGAAATTGCAAACCATATGCTTTTTCTAACGAAAATGCTTGAACCTTGCAAGCTGGTGACGAAGCTAATAGTTTTGCGTTTGAAGGAAGATCGCAGACCTCATAAGAGTGCCACTGTAATGCTTTTAAATTTTTATTTAATCCGTTAAATATTGACTGATCATTATTTATTGATACATTTAAAACTCCTATTTCAGGAATTTTCATTTTTCTAACTTTACCACCAATCGCTTCACTAAGTAACTGAGCGCCAAGACATAAACCTAGGTATGGTTTTTTTTTAATTGAAACAAAATTATGAATACTCTCTTTTTCTTTTTTTAACCAAGGGTAGGTATCCTCTTGCCACGTGTCCATCGGACCACCCATTACAATCATTGCATCATATTTATCAACATTTGGTATTTTTTCTTTTTCATCCAATTCTACGGTATCTAATTGAATATTATCCTCTTTCATGAATTTAAGAAATATTCCTGGGTGTTCAATATTTATGTGTTGTAGAACTAAAAATTTCATATAATCCCGCAATGGATAAATTAAAGATATTAATTGTCGAAGGCAATACAAATGAAGAAAATATTAATTTTGATGCCGCAGGTTGCGTTCCTCAATCAGAGAATTTTAAATTACATGTTGAAAAAATTAAGCCAAATTGTGAAATTGAAATAGTAGCACCGGGAGATGACCAATCTATTTCACAAATTATACAATCATTAAAAAAATATAATGGAATAATTTTAACAGGAAGCACTTTAAGAGTTAATGATAATAGCAATGAAATTAAGAAACATATTCAATTTGCTAAAAAATGTTTTGAAAGTGAACAAAAAATTTTTGCTGCATGTTGGGGGCTACAAATTACGACTACAGCTGCTGGTGGAAAATGTAGGGTTTCACCTAAAGGTGCTCATATTGGCATAGCCCAAGATATCGAATTAACAAACGAAGGAAAAAAACATAAATTGTATTCTTTAAAACTACCCAAATTTACAATACCAGCTTTTAATTTTGATGAGGTTGAGATTCCTCCAAAAAATTCAATTTTATTAGCTAGCGACAAAATTAATAAATTTATGGCGCTTCAATTTAATGTTGGAAAGTCTGAGGTATGGGGATTGCAATATCATCCTGAAATTCCATACAATTACATGATTAAATTAATTAAATATAGATCAAAAGGATTGATTGATAAAAAGGTTTTTAAAGATATGAATGATATAAACGTTCATATTGATAAAATTAAAAAAGCTGAGATTAAACTAAAAGATGATATAAGAACTTTAGAATTAAAAAATTGGTTAAACTATATTTAAAAATAATATGAAAAGAATATTAATATTAATTTTTTTTTTAAATACTTCAAATTTGTTTGCTTCAGATTTTACGACAAATTTTACAATTAATGCATTTGAAGACGCCCAAAATAATGGAAAAACAGTTGTTGTATACTCCTGGAACAAATATTGTGCAACATGCGCTAAACAAAAACCAATTTTGAAACAAGCTAAAAAAGATTTTGCAGATATTTTATTTCTCGATTTTGAGCAAACAAAGAATAAAGATATAGCAAAATATCTGAATATTAATTTCTGGTCTACAATTTCGATTTATAAAAATAATAAGCAGATTGCTCAAGCTATTGGACTAAATAATAAAGATGATATTTATTCCCTTATAGAAGAAGGTATTTAAAGAGTTGATCAAAAAAGAAGATTTAATAAAATATTTCCAAGATGGATGTAAAGAAGCAAACAAACTTCATATTGGAGTTGAGCATGAGAAATTTTTATTTAAAAAGAAAACAAATAAAAGAATTGATTATGAAACAGTAAAAAAAATTTTAATTTTTTTAAAAAAGTTTGGTTGGCAACCTATTAAAGAAAAAAAAAACGTAATCGCGTTAAAAAAAAATAATAAAAATATTACCCTTGAACCTGGAAATCAAATAGAGCTTTCAGGCGCTCCCCTGAATTCAATTCATGAAAATTGCAGAGAATCCTATGAATTTCTTGATGAACTTAAACAGGCTTGTGAGCATTTTGATTTAAAAATGATGGCAACGAGTTATGATCCTTTTTCTAAATTAAAAAATGTTCCAAAGACGCCAAAGCAAAGATATAAAATAATGACCGAAGTTATGCCAAAAAACGGAAAACTTAGTTTAGAAATGATGTATAAAACATGTGGCACACAAATAAATTTAGATTTTATTTCAGAAAAAGATTTTATTAAAAAATTTAAATTAAGTTCATTTTTAGTTCCACTCTCAACAGCAGTTTTTGCTAATTCACCTATCAAAGAAAATAAATTAAATGGTTTTTTATCGTATAGGTCTTATGTTTGGCAAAATACTGCAAGAGGTGGTTTACCAAGATCTTTTTTGGAAGGTATGGATTTTGAAAAATATGTAGATTTAGCAATCAATATGCCCTTATTATTTATATTTAAAAAGGAAAATCATTTAAAACCAGGCAGAAAGACATTTAAAGATTTTATGGAAGGCAATTTACCAATATTAAAAAATGAAAAAGCCAACATTAAAGATTTTGAGACGCATTTAGCTACTATTTTTTATGAGGTTCGTTTAAAAAAATATATTGAAATTAGATCTTTAGATACTTGCGAATGGGATTGTCATTGTGGTGGCCCTGCTTTTTACACAGGATTAATTTATGGCAATTTAGATGAGGCACTAGAAGTTATAAATAAGTGGAAAGCACCTGAAATTCTAAACGCGTATAAAGACGTGCCAAAAAAAGGTTTAAATACTATTATTAATAATAAAACACTTTTAGAGTGGGGAAAAATATTTTTGAATATATCTAAAAAAGGTCTTAAAAATAGATCAATCAAAAATTCTGATGGCAATGATGAGACTGTCTTCTTAAGAAGTTTAGAAAATATTTTAAATAATAAAAAAACTAAGGCAGATATTACAATTAAAAAATTCAAAGAGGAAAAAAGTTTAGATTTTCTATATGAAAAAGCATAATAAAATAATCGCTATACAGGGTGATAATATAAAAAAAATTAATATTAAAACTGATTCGACCTTATTACTTGCTCTGGAAGCTCAAAAAAGAGGTTATAAAATTTATTACTACCAGACAAAAGATATTACTTTTTTAAATAATACTGTTTATGCCGCTAGTAAAGAAACAAAATTTAAAGATAAAAAAAACAATTTTCATATTACAAAAAATATAAAAATGTTAGATCTCTCTTCAACGAGTTTTATTTTGATGAGGCAAAACCCACCATTTAATATGGACTATATAACCACAACATTTTTACTAGAGAAGATATCAAAAAAAACCCAGATAGTTAATGACCCTTTTTCAGTAAGAAATATACCAGAAAAACTTTGTTCAATTAATTTTTTAAAGTTTATGCCTCCAACAATTTTTACTAAAAGCTTTGATCAAATTAATAAATTTCAAAAAAAATATAAGAAAATAGTTATAAAGCCCACGCATGGATATGGTGGAAAAAATATTCTTTTTATAAATAAAAATATAAATAAAAAGCAAATAATTAATTATTTAAAAAAAAATGAACATGTTATGGTTCAAAAATTTATACCTAGTATAAAGTATGGTGATAAGAGAATTTTTATAATTGGTGGTATAATTAAAGGAGCAATACGAAGGGTACCAAAAAAAGGTTCTATTTTGAGTAATATAGCACAAGGTGGCAGGGCAGTTATTACTAACTTAACAAAAAGAGAGAATTATATAGCCAAAAATGTTGCCAAATACCTTAAAAAAAATAAAATTGTTTTTGCTGGAATTGATCTAATAGGTAATTATTTAACAGGTGATATTAATATTACATCCCCAACTGGGATTAAAAATTTTAAAGATTTAACTGGTAAAGATTTATCTGTAGATTTTTGGGACTATTTAGAAAGAAAATAAATTAAAAGAGACCTTCTATTTCACCTTCATCATTAAGTTTAATAAAGTCTGCAGCAGGAACTCTTGGTAATCCTGGCATTGTCATTATAGCCCCACATATTACTACGATAAATTCTGCTCCACTTGATAATCTTACTTCTCTAATTGACAAAACATGTCCTGAGGGTGCACCTTTTAAATTTGGATCTGTAGAAAAGCTATATTGTGTTTTTGCTACACATATAGGAAACTTTCCAAAACCATCTTCCTCCATTTTTTTTAGTTGATCTCTAATTTTAGTATCTGCCACAACTTCGCTTGCCCCGTATATTTCTTTTGCTATTGCTTCTACTTTTTTCCAAAGTTGAGTTTCAGCAGAGTATAAAAATTTAAATTCATTTTTTTTAGCTTTATTACATAATTCAACAACATTATTTGCCAGATCTTTTGTTCCCTCACTACCTTTTGACCAGTGCATGCAAAGACTTGCTTTAACATCAAGCTTATTACAGTATTCTTCAATAATTTTAACTTCTTTATCTGTATCAGTGGTAAAATGATTTATCGCAACAGCAACTTGTAAGCCAAATTTTTTTATATTTTTAATATGTCTCTCTAAATTTGGTAAACCTTTTTTTAGAGCTTCTAAATTTTCTTTTTTTAAATCATCTTTTTTAATTCCTCCATGCATCTTTAGTGCTCTGATTGTAGCAACTATTACAACACAGCTTGGTTTAATATTTGCTTTACGACATTTGATGTTTAAAAATTTTTCAGCACCAAGGTCTGCACCAAATCCTGCTTCAGTAACAACATAATCAGATAATTTTAAGCCAGTTTTAGTAGCTATTATAGAATTGCATCCATGCGCAATATTTGCAAAAGGTCCGCCATGAATAATTGCAGGATTATTCTCAAGTGTTTGAGTTATGTTAGGTCGAAGTGCATCTTTTAATAAAACAGTCATTGGACCGTGTGCATTTAAATCTTTTGCATATACAGGTTTTTTATCTCTTGTGTATCCAACGGTAATATTTCCAATTTTTTCTTCTAAATCTTTCAAACTATTAGATAAGCAAAAAATAGCCATTACTTCTGATGCAACTGTTATATCAAAACCATCTTCTCTTGGATATCCATTTGCTACTCCACCAAGATTTACATTTATAGATCTAAGGGCTCGATCATTTAAATCGACAACTCTTCTCCAGACAATTCTTCTAACATCTATATTTAATTTATTTCCCCAGTAGATATGATTATCAATTAATGCAGATAATAAATTATGAGCAGATGTAATTGCATGAAAATCACCAGTAAAATGTAGATTGATTCTTTCCATAGGAACAACTTGAGCATAACCACCACCTGCAGCACCACCTTTCATTCCAAAAGAGGGACCAAGGCTTGGTTCTCTTAAACATACTAATGATTTTTTACCAATTTTATTGAGGCCATCACTTAAACCTACAGAAGTTGTCGTCTTTCCTTCTCCTGCCGGCGTAGGTGTAATTGCAGTAACTAAAATTAAATGGCTATTCTTTTCTTTTATTTTACTAATATATTCTAAGTTAATTTTCGCTATATAACGCCCCATTGGCATAAAAGCCGCAGGCTCATCTGGAACATTAAGCTTAGAAAGCACATTCTTAATAGGCTGCATTTTAGCAGCCCTTGCTATTTGAATATCTGATTTTATGGCACCCATCGGAACTGCTATATCTAAAAAAATATATTATGTATACATTATATTTACTAAAGTCTTTTAATACTTATTAAGTTCTTTTACAATTTATCCAGTTTATATAAGATTATATTTATGCAAAAGTATTCTATATTTAGTCTAGTTAAAAATGCTTTCAGTAATCATCAAAATTGGGATGTTGCTTGGAGAGATCCTCAGCCAAAGAAAGAATATGATGTTATAATTATTGGAGGCGGCGGCCATGGGCTTGCAACTGCATATTATTTAGCAAAAGAACATAAAATTACAAATATTGCTATTCTTGAAAAAGGTTGGATAGGAGGAGGAAATGTTGGAAGAAATACTACAATATTAAGATCTAATTATATGTGGGATGCTAACGGTCTCTTCTATGAATATGGCATGAAACTTTGGGAAAATTTGTCTCAAGAATTAAATTATAATGTCATGTATTCACCAAGAGGTATAATTAATTTAGCTCATTCAGATGCTCAATTAAATACTTATGCCCGTCGAGGCAATTCTATGAGATTAAATGGGATCGATGCTTTAATGCTTGGAAGAGAAGAGTTAAAAAAAATGATTCCCTTTGCAGATTTTTCAGCTTCAGCAAGATTTCCCATTTTTGGGGCATTAATGCAGCCGCGTGGAGGAACCGCAAGACACGATGCTGTTGCATGGGGCTACGCAAGACAAGCAGACTCAATGGGTGTAGATATTATTCAACATTGTGAGGTAACTGGATTTAATGTTCAAAATGGAAAAATCTTTGGTGTTCAAACTTCACGAGGAAATATAAAAGCAAAAAAAATTGGCCTATGTGTAGCAGGTAGCACTTCTTTGTTAGCAGAAAAATTAAATATGAAACTGCCAATCGAAGCTCACGTGCTTCAAGCTTGTGTTTCTGAACCAGTGAAACCTTTTTTAAACCATGTTGTTACATTTGGTGCTGGACATTTTTATTGTAGTCAATCTGATAAGGGTGAGATGGTCATGGGTGGTGATTTAGATGGTTATAACAGTTATGCGCAAAGAGGAAATCTTCCAACTTTACAACATGTTTTGTCAGAAGGTGTTGCTATGTTTCCAAATTTAAGTAGATTAAAAATGTTAAGGACCTGGGGCGGTATAATGGATATGTCTATGGATGGCTCTCCAGTTATTGACAAAAGTCATATTGAAGGACTTTATTTAAATTTTGGTTGGTGCTACGGAGGATTTAAAGCTACACCTGTATCTGGTTGGACTTTTGCACATACTATAGCTCAAGATAGACCTCATAAACTAAACGAAAAATTTAAATTGAATAGATTTACAACTGGAAATCTTATTGATGAAAAAGGCGTAGGTACAAAAACTTGGATAGGATAAAAAATGCTAGAAATTAAATGTCCTTATTGTGGAAAAAGATCTCAAAATGAATTTTCCTATGGAGGTGATGCTAGCGCTAAAAGACCAGTACTGGGAAAAGAAATTACAGATAAAGAGTGGGACGACTTTATTTATTTTAGAAAAAACCCAAGAGGTAAGCATGCAGAACTTTGGCATCATGTTGCTGGTTGTAGACAATGGTTTAAAGTTTTAAGAAGTACTGCAACTCATGAAATTTTTAAGACTTCTAAAATAAACGAAGAATTATAATCATTATGTTGCAAAAGTTTAGACTAGATAAATTAGGTTACATTAATAGAGAGAAAAAAATTTCGTTCAAGTTTAATGGAAAAAAATATTTTGGTTATGAAGGTGATACTTTAGCATCTGCTTTATTAGCCAATGGTGTTCATTTGGTTGGTAGAAGTTTTAAGTATCATAGACCAAGAGGTTTTTTAGGAGCAGGTGTAGACGAACCAAATGCCCAAGTACAATTATACAGTGGGGCAAAAACTGAACCTAATGCTATAGCTACAACAGTTGAATTAGTCGAAGGTTTAGTTGCAAAAAGCCAAAATTGCTGGCCTTCAGTCTCTTTTGATTTTGGAGAAATTAATAATTTTTTAAGTAAATTTTTTCCTGCTGGTTTTTATTATAAAACATTTATGTGGCCAAAGAGTTTTTGGTACAAAATTTATGAACCTATTATTAGAAAAGCAGCTGGTTTAGGAGTTGCCCCATTAAAACCAGACCCAGATAGATATGAACATAAATTTGAGTATTGTGATATCTTAATTGTAGGCTCTGGTCCTTCAGGATTAGCTAGCGCATTAGCAGCGGCAAAAAATGGAGCTAGAGTTATTTTAGCAGAAGACAAAGCTAGATTTGGCGGAAGCTTACTTACAGACGAAGTTACAATTGGCAATAAAAAAGGAAAAGATTGGGCAGACGAGACTATCAAGCAATTAAAATCAATGCCAAATGTTGTTGTTAAAAACAGATCACAGGTATTTGGATATTACGATCACAATATGATGGTAATGTCCGAAAGAACAAAAGATCATATAGAGAATCCAAAAAAATTTACTCCAAGACAAAGACTTTGGTACATAAGAGCTAAAGAAGTTATTATTTCAACCGGATCAATAGAAAGACCTTTAGTTTTTGGCAACAACGATAGACCTGGGGTAATGTTAGCTTCTGCAGCAAAAGAATATATGAGAGTATACGGTGTTCTTGTTGGAAAAAAACCAATTGTTTTTACTAACAACGATAGTGGGTATGATACTGCTATAGAATTTAAAAAAAATGGAATAAATCCAATAGTAGTTGATGTAAGAAAAGATACTGAAAGCGCTGCAGTTCAAGAAGCTAAGAATCTAAATATTAATATTAAATTTTCACATGGAGTAGTTAATACAAAAGGTCATTTAAGAATAAGTTCAGCAACGATAGGAAAATTAAATGATGATAAATCTGGATATGAAAGTTTAGAAAATATTGAGTGTGATACAGTTTGTGTGTCAGGAAACTGGACCCCAACAGTACATCTTGCCTCTCAATCTGGAAATAAATTAAAATTTGATGAAAAAATTAATGCTTTTATTCCAAGTGCACCACGTCAAAATGAAAATACAATCGGTTCTGCAAAAGGATCATATAGTTTAAAAAATAGTTTAGAAGAAGGCTTTAATACTGGATACAATCTTTCAAAAAAGATAACTCAAAAGGATTTTAAAACCTCAGCACCATCTTCTAATGAAAAAATTTATGGGGCTCAAGATAAGTTTTGGTGCATGCCTTTACCCAAAAATAAAAAATATAAAAGATGTGTAGATTTTCAAAATGATGTTTATGTATCAGATATAGAACTAGCTTTAAGAGAAGGTTTTAGATCAATAGAACATGTTAAAAGATATACAACGTTAGGTATGGCTACCGATCAAGGAAGAACAAGCAATTTAAATGGGTTGCAATTAGTTTCTAATATAGAAAAAAAAATAATTCCTGAAGTTGGTCATACTACTTTTAGACCTCCATTCACACCAGTAACAATAGGCGCAATTGTTGGAAGAGAAGTCGGAAAACATTACCGGCCTACAAGAAAATCTCCAATGCATTCATGGCACATTAGTAATAATGCTGTATTTGTTGATGCAGGACTTTGGTTAAGACCACGTTATTATAAGCAAGAAAATGAAACCCTACCAGAAGCTGCAAAACGCGAAGCTACCAATGTAAGAAAAAATGTTGGAATTTGTGATGTTACTTCATTAGGTAAAATAGATATCAAAGGCCCTGATAGCGCAGAATTCTTAAATCGAGTCTATACAAATGCGTGGATGAAACTGCCAGTAGGAAAAGCACGTTATGGATTAATGTTACGTGAAGATGGGATTGTTTTTGATGATGGAACAACAACTAGAATTTCTGAAAACCACTATCATATGACAACGACAACTGCCCAAGCAGTTAACGTTTTATCTCATTTAGAATATTATTTACAGGTTGTGTGGCCAGAATTAAATGTAAATGTTTTATCTGTGACAGAACAATGGGCTGGAGCAGCATTAGCTGGACCTAATTCAAGAAGTTTATTAAGTAAAATGTTTTCAAACCTTGACGTTTCTAATGAAGGTTTACCGTTCATGGGATTTATTGAAGGAGATTTATTTGGTGTTCCTGCAAGAATTTATCGAATTTCGTTTTCTGGAGAATTAGCTTATGAAATAAATGTTGAATCTGGGTATGGAATTTTTATGTGGGAAAAAATTATGGAATTGGGAAAAGAAATGAATATTGAACCGTATGGAACGGAAGCATTGTCAACATTAAGAATAGAAATGGGACATGTCGCAGGTTCAGAGATAGATGGAAGAGTTATTGCTTCAGATTTATCCTTAGATCAAATGTTAAGCAAAAATAAAGATTTTATTGGCAAAAGATCCTTAAATAGATCAGCATTTTTAGAAGAAGAAAGAGAAAAAATTGTTGGAGTGGTTCCTTTGGATAAAAAAACAATGATACCAGAAGGTTCACATTTAGTTAAAGACAAAAATGCTAGTTTACCTAATCCAAAACTTGGACACATTTCTGCTTCATGTTGGAGCGTTGAATATAATAATCCTTTTTCCTTAGCTATTTTAAAAAATGGTAAGAAACAAATAGGTGAAAAACTTTATGCGTTATCACCTTTAAAAAATAAGGTTATACCAGTAGAAATAGTTTCCTCTCATTATGTTGATCCCAAAGGAGAAAGGGTTAGATCATGACAGCTATTTCTCCGTTAGAAAATATTCATAAAAAAGGTCTTTTTGGTGATCATCATAAAAAAAAAGAAAGTGAATTATTGGTTATAAATGAAGTTAAAAATTTAAGTATTATTCAAATTGTTCAGTATAAAAATTCAAAATGTAATTTGAGTAATATTCAGATTGAAAATTTGGAATTACCTTTACAAAATTTAAAAGTCTCATTTAATAAAGATACTAGAATTATGTGGAATGCTCCAAGAACATGGATATTGATAACCAAAAAAGAAGATATATTAAAAAAAATTCAAGAAAAATGTAGTAATGAAGATTTTGCAATCACCGACATATCTCATTCTAGAGCAGTAATACAGATTGCTGGTCTAAATGTAAAAGAAGTACTTAAAAAAGGATGCCCAATTAATTTTAACGAATTTAAAAAAAATAGTTGTGCTGGAACTGTTTTTCATGGAATTAATTTAATCGTTGACTTTATTGAAAAAGATATAGAGACATTTCACTTAATTACTCTAAGAAGTTTTGGAGAATCATTATATCATCATATTACAGATGCTTCCCTAGAATTCGGGTATGTTGGAAATTAAAAATTTTTTACTTTATTACCTCGGATAAACATAGCCAAGCATTAACATCCTTGCTAGCGATGTAATCTGATTTAAAAAATTCTTTAACATTTAATATTTTTTTTCTTTTTAATTCTTCAATTTTTTTATCAAAACCATATTCTTCGTATATTCCTTCATTAATCGTAAAACAAATTAAACCTTTATTTTTTGTTATTCGTATAAATTCGTCTAAAGCAGGAGGTTTTACGTGACCAAAAGTAAAAGTTCCTACGCACATTACTGCGCCATAAGTATTGTCTTGAATTTCTATTTTTTTATTTAAATCAACCTTTGTAAGATTTTGGTAAAGATTTTTAGGTACTAAATCCAGTAATTTTTGAGATAAGTCCGCACCATCATAGTAATTATAGCCAAATTTTTTTAACTCAACTCCCACTAAACCTGTACCGCAACCTGCATCATATATTTTAATTTCTTTATCTTTTGCGTATTTTTTAAAAACTTCAACAGTTTCTTTAGGACCAGAATATTTCCAATCAATCATATCTTGGTCATATTTATTCTTTACACCCCAATCGTCATAATATCTCATAACCTCGTCTGTGGTTTTGAGCTTATAAATTGGTATTTTGTTTCCTACATCTTTTTGAGCCATTAAATATCTTAACAAGACCAAAAGTTTAAAACAACTGTAGGTTTTGCATGAAAAAGCTTTAACATTTTAATAGAGGTGGTAAGGTTTTGTTACAATGATTAACGCTATAGAAAAAAATATAAAAAATTTTTACATCGCTAGATTCTTCTATCATTTAAAATCTAATGCGTTCCAGAGTATTTAATATTTAAAGTAATAAAAAATTAACAATAATTAAATAGGAGAGAAAAATGAGTAAAAATTTAATAGAAAGACTTAATAAAGGACCTGTTCTTTGTGCAGAAGGATATCTTTTTGCAATGGAAAGAAGAGGATATTTATCGGCTGGAGCTTTTGTTCCTGAAGTAGTGTTAGAACATCCAGAAGTAGTTTCTCAACTACATAGAGAGTTTATAAGAGCTGGAAGCGATGTTATTCAGGCTTTTACTTACTATGGTCATAGAGAAAAATTAAGAATCATAGGAAAGGAAAAACTTCTGGAGCCTCTTCAAAAAAATGCACTACAAATAGCAAAAGATTCTAAAAAAGAATTTAAAGATCTAGATCTGATGGTTTGCGGTGATGTAGCTAATACAAATGTTTATGACCCAAATGATAAAAAAAG
>MDSV01116556.1_pt1 | contig 12509 bp, 6 predicted proteins | sample 810851 | NCBI WGS metagenome assembly MDSV01 (sample SAMN05326640, study PRJNA326480) | marine metagenome | isolation source: seawater | place: Atlantic Ocean: North East | collected 2012
AAAGGACTTGGTTAATTCAAAAAATATTGGATTTTCAATTTCTTTAAAACTCAAAGCATCAAAAAAATAAACCGAATCATATTTAGAATAAATTGTATTTTCTTCATGAGCTTGCACCACAGGCGGTAATTGAAAAAGATCACCACAAGCTAATACATTCACTCCCCCGAAAGGCTCGGTGCTATTCCTATGAATCTGAAGAGATTGCGAAATAGCATCTAACATTGGAGCTCTAACCATAGATATTTCGTCAATGATCAGAAGTTCAAGATTCTTAAGGAGCTTTCCAAACCTAGGATCCTTGGATTTTGTTATTTCTGGAATAGTATCAAAACCTATCCTAAAAGCTGAATTAATTGTATTTCCGCCTATATTTAAAGCAGCAACACCGGTAGGAGCAACAATCATTTTTTTAAGATCAAGCTGATTTCTAACATGCTCCAGCATCGTTGACTTACCTGTTCCGGCTGCACCGGTTAGAAAAATAAAACTTTGATTCTCATCTTCTAACAGAGAAATAATGTTTTCATATATCTGGTCAAACTCATTTATTTGCTTCATATGTATTAGAAATTTGTTCAACTATTCCAGAAATTAAATAAGCAAGGTATGGGGGGACTGCATTTCCAACCTGGGCATATTGCTGTGTTCTGTTTCCAGAAAAGAAATAATTATCTGGAAATGTTTGAATCCTTGCTGCTTCTCTCACAGTTAAACTTCTGCACTGCAAGGGATCGGGATGAATAAATGCATGACCGTCTTTTGAAATATGGCTTGTTATTGTTTTAGAGGGCTTATCATGCTGGAGAGTTCTAAATCTATCTTGATACCCTTTTGATCTGCTTTTGTGATTAGGTAATAAATTATCTGGATAATCCGTTAGTAAAGGAGATTTATTATTCAAAGTAGTATAGATTGAATTAAATAAGTAACGCTTTAAATCACCAGCCATATGTGTCCTAGTGGTTAAATTAAGATAATATTTTAAAGAATCATCCATGATCCAATCCAATAAATCCGGGTCTAGTGTTTTATTGACTACTTTCTTCTGCTTTTTTAATATATCGCTCCCTCTACCTGCTAAATAAGGTTGAGATTTAATCTCATTAATAATTTGCAAAAGAAAATCAGCTTGATCTGGAGTTAAGGCTTTCTTTTCTTCAAGAGACCAATTTCGTAAAGCCTTTTTCCATTCTGTCTCACTATCCTTAACCAACTTATTATCTATTTTAGAAACTCCACTTCTTAGTATTGGAAGATCAATCAATACATCTTTAATCATAATCTTTTCTTTCTCTGCAAGATAAGGAATTTCTTTCACATCAAGATCTTTTCTGATGCCAAAAATAATTACTCTTTTTCTGGATTGAGGAACACCATAATTTTCACTATTGATACTAAAGTCACTATTTTTATTAAAAAGATCTTCTTTTTTCTTCAAAGGAAATAGTTCATATGAATTTTTTTCTTCATTTTTGAAACTTGGATAACTCAGATCTTTAAGGATCTTACTAAAGACGAGCTCTTCATTTACTTTTGCACTTAAAATACCCGGAACATTTTCCATTAAAAACATAATTGGTTTTAATTTTTCAATTAGATCAAGATATTTTTCGTATAGAAAATTTCTTTCATCACTTTCGGGCTTGTACTTTCCGGTTTGAATCATTTTATTTCTTCTGGACCTTCCCGCTAAAGAATAAGCTTGGCATGGCGGTCCCCCGATAAGAATAATCTGGTCACCCTTTTTTGAGTCCCATCCTTGATAAGACAATTTTTTCTTTATAGTTTCTGCAGTTTTTGTTGAGTCCTCACTTCCAAGCTCAAAATTCCAAACTGAATTATCTAAAATATTTCTTAAACTTTTATTATTAGAAATAAATTGATCAAATTTGGATTGGTTTTTCAAAAGATCAATGTAATCTAAATCTTCTATCTCATTGGATTGTATTAAATGATAAATTTTTCTAATTTTGAGTGTTCTGCATGCGATCAGATCTTTTTCAATTGAAAGGTGTGCTGAACACAAATTTTTCCTCTGAAGAAAGCCTTCACTTAGACCTCCCGCACCAGCAAAAACATCTACAAGAGCAAATTTGTTCTTGATAGACATTTATATTAACGCTCTTCTAGTGGAATAAAATATGCTAATGCATCATACCCAGTGGCTCTTGTACCAAGTAATGCTCTATCTAATCCGGCATTTGAGAACTCGCATGATGGCTCCGGAACTAGACAACAAGAATAGCAAGCTGAATTATTACAAGATTCAGGGCCAGTATCTTTTCCAATAGCACAAACTGGATCATGTGAGCACCAAGAGGTTTTTGTCAATGCCCGCATAAGTAACTTCTCAAAAGTCTTTGGTCTCCCTTGCATGACTAATCCCCCCATAGAACCCTCAGAATCTCCAGATGAAGTATAAATCAATAATCCTGACATAGGATTATTTGAATCCTCAGATACATAAAGTCTCTCCCTAAGAGCAGAGGTACTATAACCAGAAGAATAAGTAAGCTCATTGATTAGGCAGTGAGCAAAAGTATGGATCAATATATGTCGAGGGGAAGCCAATCCCTCATGATTGCTAAATAGAACACTTTTGCTAATATTTTTCTTTAAATTTTTAACTCTTTCAATAACGATTTCTTTCTTTTCCCAACTCTGCAGGTATTGTTCATCAAATCTTATAAAAATTCCCTCACCTGTTGTTTGTCTAGCAGGAAGCCATTTAACATCAGAACGTAGACTCTTTTCCAAAAATAGCTCTGCTTTAAAATCATCATTTCGTGACGGATTAAGTCTTGTGAAACCCTCAAGGGCGGTTGTTTCTACGAGTTTTTTTACTAATGAAATATTATCTAATCCTTCCAACAGATTAGAGTACATATCATCACTTTTATATTCTCCTATATCAATAGTCTCGATGATTAAATTTTGATGAGAAGTATCTCTTTGAAGAATGTCATACTCCTCTCTTCTAAAAGCCTCCTCCCTCATACTTCTATTAGAAGGGAGTTCATTATTTTCCTTTGGGATCTCTTTTTTGATAATGAGGTCTATTGATTTAGCAATTTCTTCAATGTTTTCGTGGCCTGCATTTAAAAGCTTATCTGCCATTTTTTCAGAAGCTATATCAAGATTTATCTTGTATTTTTCCACATCGTCTACAAAAGCCTCGGGTAATAGTAATAAATTTCTCATATCAGAATCATTTTCTATTTCGTCACATATAGATTGAATTAATACATCATCAGTTTTAGGCAAACTCAAAGATGATCTGGTTAAGCCGAAATAAACATTTCCTGCTCCCCTCAAAGCACCAACAGGAGGTGCATTACATTCAGAACCTTCAGAGTCTCCTAGCCAAGGCTTTTTTCCTTCACATTTAAAATTAATATTAGGAATTAACTCTTGTAAAGAAGAGCTTTCAATCCCTTCTTCATTTCTTTTTGCATTAAAGATAGCAGTTGTTAAATTTTCACTTGAGCCACACTTCTTGCAACTAATACTTATATTATCCAAACTTGCACCCTTTCCAGCTCTATAATATAAGTCTCCATCACAAGTTTGATCACTCGATTTATGTACCCAAGCCCTCCAAGGAAAATCCTGTATATGACCTTTTTCACAAATTGATATGAATCTTACTTGGTTAAGTTTATGAGGCTTTTTAGAAGGCCCACAATCTTTGCACCTCACATGCTCAACCTGATGAAGAGGTTTTGATTGAAGTAATTTACAGTTTGAACATATGTGGTAGGTTGGAAACCTTAAAGCTGGAATATCAAGATTTGTATTATCATCACTACCGCCAAAGTAGTTAGACCTGAAATCAGGTGGCAATCTAAATTCTTTCACACCCAGTTCTGCTTCTAACCTCCAGTCATTTATAACAAATTCCGATCTTTTTACTCTAGGGTTGTCGAACCAGTAATCTATACCGGCAATCATCATAGAAGTACCATCTTTAGATACAAATAAATTTCCCGGACCGAAAGGCATTATTAGTTGTCCTCTTCTTATAGGATTATTATTCCAAGCCATTAGTAATCCTCATCTAATATGTACTTATCTGTTATTTTTAATTTACAAGTTGCATCCACACTTCTCATATTCATCATAGTAGGCCAAACTTTTTTCTGACCTGTAGCTGTTTCGTCAGTTCCCGCTCTAACCAATAAAGGTACTTGCTGTCTATTAGTTTCAAATTCCCAATCTTGGCTCTGCCATTTCTTCCATTCGAGAATCCTTCTTTGCATGATTTTTTTAAAATTTTTTACTAAATCAGGGTCTTTATATTCTTGATTTTGATATATGAATTCTGCTCTACCTTCCATAAGTTTTAAAAAATCTTCGATTAGGTCTTCTGGTATATTCTCTGGAGAATCTTTAATTGATCTATTACCTTTTAATTTAATAAAAGATACGAATGTAGCATGTAAGGCTTTCTCTAATGAAGGAGCAGAAAATGGCGTTACACTTGTAGGCTCTACTTGAGAATAGAGTGTCTCATGATAGGTTCTAAATTTTTCGTAATGAGATCTATCTCTTGGTTTAAATGGACTATAAATTGTAACAACTAAACCTGGCTTTTCTTTATCTCTACCGACCCTTCCGGTTGCTTGTATGTAGGTAGCTGTTGTCTTAGGTTGGCCAACTACCGTCATTAATGATAGCCTTGAAATGTCAACTCCCACTTCTAAAATATTTGTGGCAAGACAAACATCAACAGGATAATCAGCACTTGTCGTTTTTTCTAGCTCTTCTAGAGCAACAGGTAACTCATCGTTGCTTAATTCACCTGTTAATCTGATCCTATTATTCGGATATCTTAGGTTCAAGTTAGGATATCTTTCTTTGTATGCTCCCAAGTAGTCTGGAATATCAGTCTGAAACAGAGTCTCCGCTCCACCTAATTCTCTAATACTATTAAAAAATAACATTAGGGTATGCCAAGGGTCTTTTTCCTCTGCGGTTGGTAAATCCACTGGAGATTGTAATAGAGTTGTAAAAACTCTTGTTTGTGCAACTAAAGGTGAACCAATTGACGGGGTTAATACTCCAACATACAGCTTACCGGAGCCTTTTTCAGAAATCTCTTTACCAAAAAAAGAATCTGCTGCATCTAAACCAGGAGGTGGAAACAGAGTAGAACTAGTTCTTCCGTAAAGACCCAAGATTTGTTCTTCATATTTTCTAATTGTTGCTGTAGAGCAGACAATCTTGGGTTTTATAGGGTTTTCAGGATCTAAGAAATTTGTACAGAAATTCTCAATTACACATTCCCAAAGTCCAGAAATTGACCCTAGGGGTCCTGATATTAGATGAAGTTCATCTTGTATAATCAACCCCGGTGGAGCAGATGTCTGACTTCCATCTTCTTGTCTACCAAAAACCGGAAAATTTTTACTTCCTGAGTTGAATGCCAGCATGGCTAGCTTATCTATTGTTCCGATAATCATAGAGGGTGTTTCTCTGTAAATAGAAGTATCATCTACAAAAAGTGGCAATCCCCTACGAAGGTTAAAATCGCAGTTAGCATCTGGGCAGAAAAAATTTATCTTGAAATCAACACCGGAACCGCTTTTAGAATAACCTAATGGTGTATGATTTTGAGCTTTAGAGTTTCTTGGTATACCCATCTCTGCACCACACCAAGGACATTGATTTATGACAAATTTATTCTTCCTAAATTTAGTATTATTTATATCTCTCCATGCTTGTTGCAAGCTATTAAGATTATTTGGACTAGATTCACCGCCTATCCACAACCCTAGAGTAATTCTTTTAGTGCCCAAAACTGCAATATTTTCTTCCCTCAGGAGATCTAATGCACAAATTAGAGAAGATGCTCTTTGATATTGTTGGGTAGTTAATAGTCTCAAAGTGTATCTCATGATGACCTCTGTTCCGTCATCAGATGGATTATTTAGCCTTCTCCAAAGTATCGAAAAGGCTGCAAGTCCAAAATATGCTTCAGTTTTTCCGCCACCTGTAGGGAACCATATCAGTTCGACATTATCTCTTAGGGATCTGTTATTAGGCTCCACAATAGATCTTAAATTCATCATCACAAATGCAATCTGAAAAGCTCTCCACTTCCCCTTTTTGTCTGTAGATTTAGGGTATTCGCCCCAGTAGAGTTCTCTAGAACCTTCAGTCATTAAAACTTGACGCAAAGCTGTTGGCCTCTCTTGTTGTTTGAGCATCGCTTCATTCATCCATTTAAATACTTGTGCTGCGTCCTTATTTTCATGCAACAAGTCATAACCATCTCTCATTCTACGAAGGGCCTCTTCGCATTCAGCAATCATCCTTGAGGCAGTTTCTGTGTCATCATTCACTAATTGATCTATCCAGTGCTCATATTCTTGAATCAAAGTTGTTAATTGTTCAAGACCTTTACTCCATTTTTCAGAATTCTCACTAGACAGTAATTCCATTTCAGGAGCTATTGGCTCGTTATTACTTGCTTTTACATCTGGAGAGATTGAAGGAATTTCGTATACAGGCAAAAAACTGCCGAATATCTTTTCAGGATTGGATTTTGGTTTTACTTCCGACCAGTCTGCCGAAATGCCATGACCTATTGCAAATATCTTCTTCGAACTATACATTTTCTTAAGCATTTCACCATCTTTGTCCGAAAGAGAATCTGCATGGCTCTGAGGGTAGGGTTCTAAAACACTGTTTTCCTCATCGTCAAGGGCAATCACTTCAAAATATGTTTGGAAAAGACTATCAGTATTCCTATTCGTAGCCTCATTATTGTTTAGTAGAACGACAGTTAAGATTGTATCTTTAGTATTTGCTTTTGAATTGATAATATTTTTTTTATAGATTTTAACTCCAATATTGAAATCTTCATGCGAAGTTTGTATCGGCTCCAGATCATAGCTCAAGTTGTTAGAAATAAATTTTGTTTTGAATTCTGCTTCAAAATTTTCTCTTGCCCACCAAATAGGTTTAGAAGTTTTAGGTTCCCCATTCTTTTCCCAAATAACTTCAATATTCTTTAACGGCTTATAAATGCCACCTGTTGCTTTGATTTGTATTGAATTCAACTTTTCCTCGTTAATGCAAAAGCTCAAACCAGCAGAACTCTGAAGCATCTGATTAGAAGCAGTTAGGTCATAATCTAGATCAATATTTTCTTGCTCTCCATCCTCTTGCAGGTTTATTTCTGATTCGCTATCTGAGCTTTTAAGTTTCATTCTATTATTATCTTCACCTGTCAGTTCATCACTTAAGTCTTCTTCATCAATATTTTGATCATCTTCATGAAGCGTATCTTCAAAGTTTTGTGGGAATAATATGCCTATGGAATATCTAACTGAAGGAGAGTCTTTGCCTGAAAGAATCTCTTCCCCCGTATCTTCTTGAGTATAAACGCTCTCTCTTACTTGTTCCCAACCTTTATGAAATATTATTTTTTTTTGCTTAATGTCTAGTGGGCTTGTTTCTGCACGTTTTAACTTTGTGCCAAAATTATCTTTATGATAATGACTTGGACCAAAAAGCTCTCCGACCAAATCGGAAAGGATATGAGAGTTTCGATTAGTTTTGTGATCAGACATCATAAATATCTCCAAAGGCTTTTTCAGTTATATGCAATACAAGTTTCTCAGTTGCCCTAGTTATTCCTAAATAAAATAAAGGACCCATCTTGTCTATAGATTCTATATTTATCAAAATTATCACTGGACTTTCGAGACCTTTAAAAGAAGAAATAGTCGAAAACTTTACAAAATTATTTTGATTATCTTGGTCAAATGCAAAATCTGCATAGTCTTTTAACTTTATACCCATGTTACGTAAACTTTTTATAAATTTAGAATCAAATTTATACTGAGACAGAACTACAATCTCATTCGGTAAATACTCGTTATCTAAGAGTGATTCAATAACTTCTTTAACTTTTTGCAGTCTATTACCTTCTGCGAATATAAGAGGTTCAACGCTACCTTCGTCTGTTCTTAAAAATCCTTCATAATGTTGCTTTATCCTGCCATATTTTTCTGCATAGGTGCCAATATCTATGGGGTTCCTTGAATTTTTATTCACGGTCCAAGTAATATATCTTGATTGGTCACAATACTTATGTAAGTTAAGAAAAAGCTCTTCTCTTATCGAAGAGTCATATATCAATTGTTCATTGAAGTCTCCAAACAAAGACCATTTTCCATCCGACAAACCATCCCTTAAAACCTTATTTAACGCATAAACCTTATATGGTTTAGATAAAATATCTTGAGCTTCATCAATGACTAAGTAGTCATAGTACTCATTTAATTTATTATTAGTTGCCGAATCAGCAAACTGCATAGGCAGTATCTCATCCCAATAATTTTCAAGACTCAAATCGACAGTATTGGTAACGTTGTCTTTAAAAAATTTATCTATACTTTCAACTGTAATGTTATCCGAAATAAGGGGTATAGAAGATTGAAGTTCTTTTATCAAATTTTTATTATAGGCTAAAAATAATACCTTGCCCTTATCTGCTTCTCTTGTGGCGGTTTTGATAGCCATTTGTGTTTTTCCTGTTCCCGCCAATCCATCTACTAAAAGCCTCGGAGTTTGTGACAGTAAATCTATTATCTGAAATTGTTCTTTGGTGGCCAATGCAAGGGAATTTTCCCTTTCTCCGTCCCTAGCTCTCTTTGAAATAGAAAAAACACATTTACCAGAAAGAATGTTTTCTAAGTCTCTATATACACTGGGGTTATTATCATTAGAAGTTATCCATTGCGGATTTCTGCGTTTTAACACTTCTCTTCCTTTATCTATGACGTTTTCAATGAAATGAAAGAAAGATTCTTCAGATTCTGCATACGCATCTCCATCCATAAATTCCCATTCTTGAATTTCTTTAGGTAAATAACCTTTTTGAAACCTAGCTTTAGTAAAAATAACAGCTGACCACCATGGAACATTGAGATCGGGTCTTAGTTTCTTGATTTCTCTCAGAAGGCTCTCTTGATTATCATTAATTTGTTTAAAAGGACTCTCGCCTACTGTCTTCTTCTTTCCAAAGTACCACTGCCTTCCCTCAAGTATAATTTCTTTATGATCTTTCACTTCGAGACAAACCACTCCTTTATTCGGAATCAAAAATAAAAAGTCTATCTCTCCCCACTTCTTAAAAATATGATTAGGAACTCTATAAGAATGCATTACAGACCAGTTTAAGTTTTGTCCATAATTTTTAATCTTTTTGAAAATAGATATTTCTCCTCCTGAGCGTGTAGAGGCTGTTAATTCGGGTGGAAATAAATAAGCCATTACTACTTTCTTAAGATCCTTCTTGTTTGGTTGAAAGGTATATGGTGAAGTATTTCACTTGAATTCACTAGATAAGCTTTTACTTCAGCTCCCTCAAATTCCTCTAGGCTGAATGACGTAATGCCTCTTTCTCTTATATTGAAAAGATCTTTAGATCTAATAGATTTAGTTATTTTTCTACTTAACTCTCTTCCAGATTCTTGATGTTCTTTTCTCCAACTCTCTAAATTTTTAAGATAACCAACAAAATCACCTTCTAATCTAAGATATGTTATCAATGAATGAAAATCTTGCCTATTTCCTGGTCCACCAGATTCTTGATTAGACCAATTTCTTATATTCTGGGAACTTGCAAGATCTAGCCCGTGTTCAATTAATTCATTTGAAACAGTCCTAATTCCTTTATCATCAATATATTCATTAAGCCTTTTTTTCCATTTAGCCATACTGGATTTTATGTTCTCATATTTGGAGCCTAAACGTTTTAAAGACAGTTCAGACGTGTAATTACCTTCTCCACCTTCAAAAATTAACAATGCATCTCCAGAAGATATCTTCTCAGGTTTATCCCTACTTATGGTTGCTGCTGCATTATCTTTAGAGTGATTAGAAGCAGAATCTAATTCCTCAGACCCTATAAACTTGACTTCATTTTCATCAGGAACCAAATAACTGCTTTGATCGCTTAAATGAAAAATAATTGCAGAAGTAAGGAGTTCCTCTGATGATGTTTGTCCCCTCTCCTTGATGCCATGATTGATAAGGTATTCTTCTGTTTCTGCAGCTTCAAGTGATTTTAAATTTTGTATCTCCTCTTCCTCAGACAAGTCTTTTGAATGTTCTTTTATATTTTCAAGTTCTAATTTAGGTCCATCATAAGGTTCCATTAATTTTATAACTGGTTGATAACATTTCTTTGAGACATTAAATCCTCTGTCTTGCGAAAGTAAGCTAATGTCTTTTAGTTCATTGTTGGAGTAAATACTATTTGATACAACGTTCATTTTCATAAATTTTGGACTTAAAAGTACTCTGGATTCTCTTGCTGGAGTAAGATCAAAAAGAGGGCCGAAGGAGAAAATATCTTTATAGATGAAATTGGAATTTACTAATTCAGAGTGAGTTAATATTCTCAAATTACTTTCAGATCCTAATATTCTATCAACTTCAACTTGCAAGCTTTCTTTGAGGTAAGATCTTTTTATCAAAATGGATGTAGCTGATAGATTTTCTCCCGAAAGACCAATACTTTCCAAATTATTCTCAAGTATTTCTAAGAGGGGATTTTTTTCGTACTCCTTCAGCTTCATAAAAAAATCTAAATATTGAAGCAATTCTTCGAAAAGTTTTTTGTGAGTGTTTTGAAGAGCAGATACCAGAAGTTTATCCTCTAAACTCTCTATCTCAAATAGAGGATGGCTATAAGGCAAGGGAGAATTATTTACTTTACTAAATAAATTAGAGATTGGTTGAAAAGCACTTTGCGCATCTTCATCTTGAATATACTCCTCTTTTCTACGTAGCCTATAAAAAGATTTATACCTTTCTGAAAGCTCTTTAAAAAGTATAGGATACATTACTAATTGCCAATTTTCAGAAGCATAATAAATCTTATTTTGGATAGCTAAATCAATCATTATATATTTATAGACTGAGCAACAATCTCAATTGATGAAGGGATTTTAAAATTAAAAAAATTATTAGGATCTAGATTTTGACCACCTAGCGCAAGTTTTTCTTGATTAATTTTCAAGAGACTGTCTTGCAATGAAATTATGTTTTTAGATCTATCTAATAGATTTAATCTAACCTTTTCACCGGTGTTCTCACCAAGAGGAAGTATATTTAATGCTTTGGCCGAGAGCACAAGGATCCTCGTCTGCCTTTCTTTCATGGAGTTAAGGAATTTATCTACAGTATTACTTCTAAAGTCACTGAAAAGCCTAGAATAGTATCCAGTTGCTTCACGAGTATTATTTTGAAATCTGGCTAAATCATTAAAGCTACCACCCACTAATATTTCTTTATCAGAATAAAATAGATTTTCTTGCGATTCATCGAAGGCAAGACTTTTAACACCTAGAAAAGTAGTTACACATTCATCCTTGAGGAGCATAGAAGTGAAGTTAATATTTTTACAACAAACTTTCAATAAAGGGCTAAGATTTACTAAATCATCAGAAGTGCCTTTGGGAAATATTCTTTTAGGTATATCTTTTTCTAAAATTAGTTCAAATCTATCATCATTAGCAGATTTTCTTGATTCTGAAAATTGATATAAACGCTCACCTTCTTCATTTCTGAGTTTTCGCTTATAAAATCCCTTGCTTGGCTTTCTCTTTCTTTCAAAAGACATCATCACTTCATCGTTGTAATGAAGATTATTGAGATTAACCATTGAGCTTGAAAACCCCTCCTGCTTCAAGTCGCTGTCAGAATTAATGGCCTCTATGTTTGCTCCAATGGCTAGGAAAGTAGAAGCGAATTCTGCTCCTGGCACAGTTATAGTAACTGTCAACCTCCCTTCTTTATGTTGAGAAGCATAATGAGAAAGAAAAAAACCTAACCTTAAAAAAAATAAAGACCATGGCTCTAAAGGAGAGCCATCCGAAATCCGAAAATTACTAAAATCCACTATAAGATATGGAAAGCCATAATTTTAATTTATCCTGTTTGCTCATCAGAGTCTATATTCTCTAAGGCTCTAGACATTGCCCTTTCTCTTGTCCCTTGTTCTCGTGCTCTATTAAGAACACTTTCCGCTCCTTTTATAAGAAGCTCGGTAGATTTGTTAAATTTATTGAACTCTTTCTTCGCTCTTCCTAAATCTTTCACAATTTCTTTTGCTTTTTCATTAATTGAAAGAGTTTTAAAACCCATATATACACTAGTTAAGTAGGAGGCGAATGTATTAGGACCCATTATGAGAATTCTATACTCATTATAAATTTCTTCCCTTATTCCACTATTTTTATTTCTTTTTCTAAAATCTGGAGTATCGATAAGTAGGTTAAGACTTTCACTAGCCAAGAACATTATTCCAACATCTACTGTAATACCATCTTGCATATACTTTTTACTGATATCAGCTGCATCTTTTTTAATACTATCAAGTATATCTTTTCGAGCTTCGTCAAGCTTATCCTTAACATCTGCACCTTGAGCAGAAAGATCAATGAATTTTTCATATTTATCTATAATCCCTGAATGAAATTTAGAAT
>MDSV01119603.1_pt1 | contig 12509 bp, 12 predicted proteins | sample 810851 | NCBI WGS metagenome assembly MDSV01 (sample SAMN05326640, study PRJNA326480) | marine metagenome | isolation source: seawater | place: Atlantic Ocean: North East | collected 2012
ATGAAAATTGGAAAAGGACTCCCAAGAGGAGTACTGCGCCAATGCCGTATCGGATTTCAATGCTCCCGATCAGCCCAGATACCAGCACAATAATGACGACTCCCAACGAGGTCCTGCTTCGCAATTTGGCCTCGCCCTGGACGGCGGCTTTCCATCGCTCAGCGGCTTCCCGGCGGGTCATGGTCAAGGGAACCACTCAACCGGTGCATGGAACGAACACGTCGTCGTCGATCTCGAGGAGCAACTCGGTGGTGAGGAGGTGATCGAGGGCTTCGTCCACCTCGTCAGGTGAAACACCGAGGTTGAGCATTCCTTCGAAAATTTGGCTCAACGTGGCCACGCCTTCGTTGGCGCGGCAAACCTCGTCCACCACCCCGAGCATGGCGCTTGCGCACACCGCGAGCAACGGGTCGTCGGTCGCTTCCCCGGGGAGGAGATCGATGTACAAACGTGCGGGGTGGAGCGCTTCGTTTTCCTGATCGGCTTCGCGGGCCTGCGAAGAGCGGCGTCCGAGACCACGAAAAGCCGCGTCGTCGACCGGCTCAAAGCAATCGAACAGGTTCCGCTGGACGCCTGGTGTGTCCTCGTCCTCGTCGGCCATTCGCCGCTGCACGGCCTCAAGACGGTGAAGGCGTTGCTCCAAACGGAGCCGTTCTCGCGTCACGTCGGCCTCCACGAGGTCGAGGTGTTGCTTGGCGGCTTCTTGCAACCACGCTTCAAAGGTCCATTCTGGATCCATACCAGCCATGGTGTCGATGAGGCGCATGACGGCCCCGGTCAAGACGTCAGCAGGGAGGGGGTTCCGTCCTTCACGCTCCGTCGTCATGGTCTCTCCAAGCCTTCGTGGCGGACTATGAAGTATGGCGCGAATGGGACTGAACAACCGGCCTCTTGTGGCCCGTTCCGCTCAGGGGTTCCGTTCAAGAGGGAGTTCTCCGTGGCGCGGGCATGGGCGACCACCGCATTGCCGTGCTGCCCGGAGACGGCGTGGGCCGCGAGGTCGCTCCCGAGGCCGTGCGTATCTTGGATACGGTGATGGAGCACACCGGCCACGGGTTCACCTACGACCATATTCCGTGCGGCGGCCAAGTCTGGAAAGAGACCGGCCTTGAGTGGGAAGAGGGGGCATGGGACCGAGTCAAGGAAGACGCAGACGCGATTTTCCTTGGCGCCATCGGCCTGCCAGGAGCGCGCCTTGACAACGGGGACCTCGCCGGTGGCGGCGTCATTCTGGGCATGCGCTCAGGGCTCGACCTCTACGCGAATGTCCGACCCATCCGCCTTTATGAGGGCGTCAAGCACAAAGTCCACGGAAAATTCCGTCAAGTCTGGGACCACGACATGGTCGACATGGTCGTGTTGCGTGAAAACACGGAAGGGTTGTACCACAGCCTCTTGCGACGCTGCGCCGACCGGGCCGCTGGACGCGACCCCTACGAGCCGCCGGAGATGACCTTCCCTGGTCTCGAAGGCGAAGTCGCTTACGACCCACGGCCCATCTCAAAGCATGGTTCAGCACGCATTTCTCGCATGGGTTTTGACATCGCCACGCGCCGTAACGGCGCCCCAGGAGACGGCGTCAGCCGCGTCACCTGCGTGGACAAATCGAACGTGACGCGCGGATGCCAACTCTTCCGTCGCACCTTCGACGAAGTCGGTGAGGACTTTGCTGGAATTGAGCGAGACTACGGTTACATCGACGCGTTCATGCAGTGGATTACGCGAAACCCCGAGCACTACGACGTGGTGGTGTCAAGCAACATGTTTGGAGACATTTCCACGGACCTCGGTGCCGTCTTGCAAGGTGGCATGGGCATGGCTGGGTCTGCGAACATCGGCGACCATCACGGGATGTTCGAACCGGTGCACGGCTCGGCTCCCAAGCATGCCGGAAAGGGCATCGTCAACCCGATCGCCTCCATCTCCTCCGTCCAAATGATGCTCGATTGGCTCGGCCGTCGCACCGCTGACGACGACCTTCTCGAGGTGGCAGAATACGTTGGAACGGCCATCGCGGACCATGTTCGAGAAGGCAAGCAATTGACCTACGACCTTGGTGGCTCTGCTTCAACCACCGACGTCGGCATGAGCATCGCCACACGACTTGGCGATGCGCTGCGCGAGCGGTGAAGCCGTCACGCAAACCGGTGCTCCATGTGAGCAACGATGTCGTCCAGCGAGGCCTGCAGCGACGCCAAATTGTCCCACTCTGGGTCAGGCTCCGTCTCCAACGCATCCCTGGCATGCTTCCGCAAGGCTTCTGCGACACGACCGACCTCGTCCACGACGGTGACCGTCGCGGTACGTGCCGTGCGTGAAAGGGGGTTCAAATCCACTACGAGCACGGTTTTGCCCATGGCCACCAAAGCCTCGCAACGATCGCCGTCCTCAAGCGGGACAAGGACGACGTCCGCGGCGGCGATGCCTCCCGCCTCGCATTGTGCACGTGGGCCCTCAAGACCGGGGATTCGTCCGTCGGTGCGACGACCGAGGATGTCCACGTTGAGGTCGTCTTCGGCGCACCAACCTTCCATTTTCGCAATCAAACCGTCCATCCTTGCTTGGGTGCGGTAGAAGATGTTCACTTCCACCGGGCACGAAAGCAACGCAGCGAGATGAAGCAGGTCACGACCGGCCAACGCCACGGTGTTTCCATTGACCGAAATGACCGGGTGATCCGCCGTGCGTAATCTGGCGTAGGCTTCCTCTGTGGCCTTTGCTGCAGAAGGCGTGGTTCGCTCCCCGAGGAGGTAGTCGTATGCTTCCCCTCGACCGTGTGCAATCAACGCGCTGCCGGCCAGGAGGCCCTCTGCTGCCGCCTCCTCGATGAGGTGACGACGCAGCAAGGACCCGTACCTAGGATGACTCGGGTCGGCGGCGATGGGGTTCACGTCGTCACCCCGTCACACGCCGTCCATGAGCATGGTGAGGTCAAGTGGTGGCACACCCCGGTTGACCGCGCTGGTGCTGACCACGTCCATGCCGCTCTCTTTCCATTCGCTGAGCCCTTCGAACGTGATGCCGCCGCTGGCTTCCAGCACGACGTGCTCACGAACACCAAGGCCCTCCATTTCAGCTGCAACCTCTTTGCAGACCTCTGGGCCAAGGTTGTCCAGCATGATGACCAGCGGCACGTCACCCATGGTGTCCCGGTGTTGGCTCCACGCCAAGGCGGCGGTCACGGCTTGTTTCGGGCTGGTGGTTTCAATCTCGATGAACGCGTGTGCTTCGTTGGGTATCAACGAGGCCACGGCCGCTTGGACGCGGCTGACCTCGTCTTCGCCGTAGGCGACGAGGTCGTTTTCCTTGAGCATCAGGGCATCGTCGCGGTTGAGGCGATGCGTCAGGCAACCGCCCAAGTCTGCAGCCCACTTGTCCAACAATCCGAACACGGTCTTTCTGGTGCAGGCGACCTGCCCCGGTGCCACCATGGACCAAGCACGTGCCGAGGTGGCGATGCCAGAAAGATGGCCGAGCAGGTTCAGCAGCGAGCGTTCGATGGCCAGGAGGACGTCGGCAGGGCCGGTCAATCGGCCGATTTCATCGCCGTTCCCCACCTGCCTGCCGTCGCCCGCGCTCCAAGACACCCGAACTTCTGGAGCCCAAATTTGGAGCATGTGATCCACGGCAGCGGTACCGGCCACCAAACCCTCTGAACGGGCCAGCACCGAGGCGGAAGCCGCTTCTGAACGGCCCATGAGGGGCATGTCGATTCCATCATCAGCAAGGACGGCCCCGACCCATCTGTCGATGCTGGCCAGCAAGCGATTGGACGGCCCATCGGCAGACGTCCACAGCAGGTGACCTCGGTCGTGAGGCACCTTGCCCCCCTTTCCCATGACCCGTGATGCGTGGAAGACCTCATCAAAGCACCCCTACCACTCCGCAAGGCCCATGCCGTTCCATCATGCCCGGGGGGCATGCAGCGGGTCGTGGTGGTGGGCGGAGGCCTTGCCGGACTTGCCGCCGCCCTTGAGGCCGCGTCCTCCGGTCACAAGGTGATCGTGCTCGAAGCCCGAGACCGGCTTGGGGGGCGCGCCACCACCACGCCGGGGCGCTATGCCGACCTCGGTCACGGGCCTCACGTGCTCCTTCGCGGAGGCACCATGCACCGGTTGGTTCGTCGACTTTCTCGCACCCGCCCGGCCACAGTGGCGCTGGCTCCGCATCGCCTCAAGGTGGTGGATCATGGTCCGCTTCGTTCCCTTCGTAGCGTTCGAGAAACCGCTGCTGTACGCCGCGCGTTGCGTGCTTCCGAACCCTCGCAACATCCAGCCGTGAAGGCTGCACGCCTCCTTGCAGGTTGGGGGATGCCGGCGACAAACGGAATCCTAAGCGACCGGGCCGAGGCCCTCTACATGGGCCAAGGACTGCTCCTGCATGCCGGGTGGGCTGACCTCATTGGACGGATCCTCGCGGCCCTCGACGAAGTGGGGGTGCCGATCGAAACCAACGCCAAGGTCATCGCCGTTGAGGACGGCTGCGTCCATCTTGAGGACGGGCGTGACGTACAGGCCGACCTCGTGGTGGTGGCGGCAGGTCCGCGACGAGGGGCGTTGCTCCTCGAGTCCGAAACCGGCACCGCCCATCGGGTGAGCACCGTCGAAGCCTTGCTGGATGCGGTGCCCTTTGGCGAGCACCAGGGCCTGATCGACGTCGAGGAGGGGATGGTTGCGCTTCGCTTGCCCCATCCCGAACCGGCCTTCAGCCACCTCAGTGCCATCGCCGTTCCTCGTGAAGGTGAGGACGATGCCTCACGCATGGCTCGGCTCGAAGGATGGCTGGACCGACATCTGGCCGGGTGGCAGAGCACCGTGGCCGAGGACCGTCGTCAGGCCGGACTTGACCTGGCCATGACCGAACCAAGTCCGGAGAGCGCGCACGGCGTGATCGTCATCGAGCCGCACATGGGGCTCTCCGATGCACTCATCGAAGCCTCACGTGCACGCGTTCGGGCCGCCCTGTCCGGTGACGATGCCTAAGGCCCGCCACACACGCCGGGGTGGCATGCGCCTCGTGTCTTGGAACGTCAACGGCTTGCGTGCCGCCATTCGGAAGGGCATCGACGGATGGATCGAGACCATCGGGGCAGACGTGTTGATGCTGCAAGAGACCCGCGTGCTCGAGGAACAGTTGCCGAAGGACTGGTGGTGGCCCGAAGGGCATGCTGTCCACCTTCACCCTGCAGAAAAGAAGGGGTATTCTGGCGTGGCCACGCTCAGCACGCTTGAGCAAGACGTGCTTCCTGGATTCGCGTGGGGCGAGGACGCCACCGACATCGAAGGCCGCGTCCTCGTGACCCGCCACGGCGAGTTGGTCTGCGTCAACACCTACCTGCCCAACGGCGGCGGCGGGCCAGAGCGCCAAGCGTACAAGGAGCGCTGGATGGACGCATGGCGGGCATGGCTTGCGCCGTGGCTCGAAGCAGACCACCCAGTGGTCGTGGTCGGAGACCTCAACATCGCTCACACCGAAGACGACATCTGGAATCCCAAGGGCAACGCAAAGACGAGCGGTTTCCTTCCGCAAGAGCGCGCGTGGTTCACGGAACTTCTGGCCGACGGATGGGTCGACAGTTTCCGTCACGTGAAGGGCGAAGGTGAGAAGATCTACTCCTGGTGGTCCAACCGAGGCAACGCCCGAGCTGACGACAAGGGATGGCGCATCGATTACCTCCTGTGCAACCCGGCTGCCGCCAAGCGGATCGTCGCCGTGGACATCATCCGCCAAGCCGGGCTCGAGGTCAGCGACCACGCGCCGTGCATCCTCGACCTCGCCGATTGATTTCTCGAGGACATCATGTCCAGATTCGCCGGAACGGTGAATACCACTCAGAATTCGCTGAAGGCATGGACGAATTTGCAGCGTTGGAGGCGACCGTTGCCTCCGACGAGGCACGATCGGCCATCGAACGCGTGGCCTGGGCCATCTGCACCGATGAACGGCAAGCGGATTACGTGATTGAAGAGTTCAACATCGTCAACACTCCCTCGGACAAGACGGTCTGGCTCATCGTAGGCATCCTCCTCGTCCCGATTGGTTTCGGGATCCTCATCCTCATGGCCTTGTTCAAGGAAGGCCCGCTCAACGAGGAGACGCATACCATCAGTGGACGCTATGTCATCGCAGAGTTGGGGGGCGTCATCGAATTTGAATGCAAAAACGAGGTGTTCACGAAACTCACCTTCACTCGAGTCGAAGCCAAGGCGAGCGTCGGTTACCATTACGTCGAATTTGGTGATAACGGAGGCATGAATCTTGAATTCATCATCCTCAACCCCGAAGGATCCAACATCCGCCTCTGGCGTTTGGGCGGATGGCATGATGGGAAAGAATTCGGGAAGAATTACCCCAAACTCGTGGATTTTTCCGAACGCACCGGCATCAGATTGAGCCAAGGGATGCTGAACCGTTTCGAAAAATGGATCCCCTTGAACGGATGAGTGCAGGCTCTCACCCCCGTGCGTGAAGCGTCGTTCAAAGACACGTTTGACCATGCCCGTCGCCGTGAGGTTCTTCGGGTGGAGACCACACCTCCGCGCATGGTTCGATGCGCTGGGCTTCTGCTGACGGTGTTGCTGCTCCTGCTTGGGCCGCTTTCCGGTTGCACCCTTTATTCTGAATTCAAGGGAACCCAAGTGGCTTCTTTCGAACTTGGGGATGGCCCGGAATATTTGGACAGGGGCATCGGCGATGGAACCACCGCCACCGATGATCGACTTTTGTCAGTCAAACTCATCGATTCAACCCTCGACAGCGTTGAATTCAACGATTGGAGCGGCAATCAAGACGGAGCGAATGCGTTCCGTTTCGAAATCACCATCACGGATACGGGTGAGGCTGAAGCCCCTTCCTATGCCTGCGTCCTTGCCACACAAGGGCCAGATGCTTGCCTGCTTGCCGAAAGCGTCGAAGACGGAGTATGGACGCTGGACGAATCGATCCACTTGTATGAACACGACACGGACATTTGCAGCGCAAGTTGCAGGCTGACGTTGACCGTCCTCAACGCTGACCTGGAGACCACCGCCGAAGAAGACGTGAATTTCATCTCGGATGAGCATGATGGCAACGGCCCCATCACCCACACGTACAATGTCATTCTTGGGCAAGGTGACGATTGAAGCGAGCCTTCATGCCCCGCCCCTTGATGGTCGCCCATGCGCCTCTACCACAACCCACGTTGTTCGAAGTCGCGGCAAGCCGTGGCCCTCCTGAAGGAACGCGGCGTGGCCTTTGAGGAGCGCCGCTACCTGACGGAAGGCGTGCACGCTGAAGACCTGAGCCTGCTCGCTGCGCTTGACGGCATCGTGCGCAAAAGCGACCTCGAAACGGACATCGACCTCTCCGACGAGAAGGCCATCCGTGGCCTCTTGAGGTCAAACCCAAAACCGATGCAACGCCCTGTACTTGTGCACAAGGGGCGTGCGGTCATCGGCCGGCCGCCCGAAGACATCCTCCAACTGCTGGACTGAGGTGAAGCCGTGAACGCGTGGATTTGGCTGCTCATCGCCATCGTCTCCGAGGTCATCGCCACCTCGAGCCTCAAGGCCACGGAGGGATTCACGCGGCTCGGGCCGTCCATCGTGGTGATGGTCGGCTACGTCGGCTCCTTCTGGTGCGTCTCCCAGACCCTGGACACCATCCCGCTTGGCGTCGCCTACGCGGTCTGGTCAGGCGTGGGGATTGCCGCCCTGGCGGTGGTAACGGTGGTGGTGCACGACCAAAAGCTGGATGCTGCGGCGTTGGTCGGCATGGGCCTGATCATCGCCGGTGTGGTCGTGCTCCGACTGTTCAGCGAGACCTCGCTTGAATGATGGGAACAGGCCATCATGCACGCAAAGAGGCCCAAGGTTACACCGTTGATACACGAAGAATAAGTGGGTGAGCATCGAGAGCTGGCTGATGTCTGGAGTGTCGAAAGCCGTTCCTCTCGCCCTGATATTTCTGATGTCGATGATGGTCCCGCTGGCCATTCATGCCGGACATTTCGCCTCAGAATCCCCGCTGCAGGACGGGCACCAAGCAGCCTACACCGGATCTTCAAGCAACCTGAGTGCGACCTTCTCACCGACCTCGGGATGGACCACGGGCGGACAAAACATCACGATCACAGGCTCCGGTTTCCTTGAGATGGCGACCAACAACATCTACGACGACGGTTTGATTCACAGCTGGACCGCCACCACGGTGGATTACATCCAGGGGGGTTACGGCGACCAGGCGATTGCGGTGACGTCAAACGGTGACGTGCACATCGTGTACTGGAATTACGACACCCACGAACTCAAGCACGCCATCAACGACGGAAGCGGTTGGACCAGGTCCGTCATCGTCTCATACTCGGGCGGCAGCTCCGACATCCGAGAGGTGGAAATGGTCGTCGACGGTTCCGACAACCTCCACGTGGCCCACTACGTGACCGGGGAATACCTCCACTACCGTCACTACAACGGCACGAACTGGACGATCCCCTACACCACCAGCAATGTGGACCGATGGGGCATGGACATCGCCGTTGATTCCAACAACCTTGCTCGCATTGTGTACAACAAGCCCGACTACGTTTGTGGCGGCCTGATGCTGGCCTACGACACGGGTTCTGGTTGGACCAAACAGGGGCTGGACACCTCCTCCACCCTCGTTGGGTGCTACCCCTCGATTGACGTCGACTCCAACGATGCCGTTCACGTGGCCTATCGAGACCACACCAACAGCCGTTTCAACTACATCACCAACGAAAGCGGTACGTGGGACAAATACATGCATTCCAACACCAACACGCCGGGGTATTACACGCAAACCAAAGTGAAGTCCAACGACGACGTGTTCATCGTTCAGAAGAACAGCAACGGGCTTCGCTACGCCGAAGGCACGCCAGGTACATCGTGGTCTCAAGGCGGCATCAGCGGCGATTCGGCCGACGACACGTCGCTGTTCCTTGACGCCTTTGACCGGCCGCACGTGCTGCACTGGAAATCGAGCACTGACGACCTGCTGTACTCGACACGAAGCACCTCGGGTTCGTGGGCCACGAGCACCGTGGACGGCACCGGTGGCAACGACGTCGGTCGCTCCAACGCGCTCACCATCGACGCCGACCACCACCTCCATGCCGCCTACAGCGATCATGGCAACAAGCACCTGAGGTACGCCACCATGGCGACTGGTCTGGTGAACAATTACGAAATCACCGTCGAGTTCGGGCCCTACGGCAACGTGACGGGCACCGTGATGGACGACAGCACCATCGTGGTGGCCACACCGGTGGCCGGTTCACAGGCCGAGAGCGTCAGCCTCAGCATCTGGGACGCGGATGGCCACGAGCACGTGCTGGCGGACCCCTTCCAGTTCATTTCACCCGATGATCCTGACGTTGACGGCGTGCTTAGCGACGTGGATGCATGCCCGAGCACATGGGGCAACTCCACGGTCGACCGGCTCGGCTGCCCCGATGGCGATGGCGATGGCACCAGCGACCTGAACGACGCCTTCCCAACCGATGCCAGCGAGTGGACCGACACCGACGGCGACGGCGTGGGCAACAACACCGACGCCTTCCCAGAAGATGCCAACGAGACCATGGATTCGGATGAGGATGGCGTCGGTGACAACGCCGATGATTTCCCGAACGATGCCAGCGAAACCGTGGACTCCGACGGTGACGGTGTGGGCGACAACGCCGACGTCTTCCCGAGCGATCCCAACGAGTGGGTCGATTCGGACCTCGACGGCGTCGGTGACAACGCCGACGTCTTCCCCAACGATGCCGACGAAACCATGGATTCTGACGGTGACGGCATCGGTGACAACGCCGACATGTTCCCCTTCAACGCGTTTGAGTACGTGGACAGCGACGGAGATGGAGCAGGTGACAACATCGACGCCTTCCCCTTCGACGCCAGCGAGACCACCGATTCTGACGGCGACGGCGTGGGCGATAACGCCGATGCGTTCCCGAACGATGCCAACGAAACGACCGATTCGGACGGGGACGGCATTGGCGACAACGCCGACGCCAACCCGACCATCAACGACTTCATCGACACGGACGGCGACGGCTTCCCTGACCTCGTGGACATGTTCCCAAACGATGCAAGCCAGTGGATGGATGCAGACGGTGACGGCTACGGCGACAACGCCACAGGAAGCACGGCCGATGCTTTTCCCGCCTTGCCCGCGCAATGGTCCGACGTGGACGGTGACGGCTACGGTGACAACTGGGGCAACGCGTCCTGGACCGATGCGCGCACCGGCAAGGGCATCGGCCAATACGTCGAAGGCGCCATCATGGCCGATTACTGCCCTGAGGTGGCCGGGACCTCGACCATGGACGGTTACTTTGGTTGCCGTGACGCAGACGGTGATGGCATCGCCGACCAATTCCAATCCTCGGATGAGTCCAACGACGGGCAACAGGGCGACGGTCCCGTCGGCGACGGCCCCGGCACCGACCTTGGCGCGACGGACCAAGACGGCGACGGCGTGATGGACATCGCCGATGCTTGCCCGAACACCCCGGCTGGAACCGAAGTGGACGGTTTTGGATGTGAGAAGGAGCATGGCTCCTTCGTGGAAGGGCTGATGTCAGGCGATGAACAAGCGGTGACGACCACGATCGGCCTCAGCGCTGTGCTGCTTGCGGCCTTTGCCTTCCTGCAGACCAACGCCGCTGCTTCCGTTCTTCCTGATACCTTCCGTTGGGTGCAGGTGCTACGAAAGTCCAACAAAATGAGCCATGAGGAGGAGCGCGAGCTTGGGTTCTTGAAGTCCCTTGTCCAAGGGTTTTCCCACAATCCTGAATCCCTCCGGGCCGAACTCCGCGAACTCAAAGCGGTGCTGTCCTCCCGCTACGCGAACAACGAGATCAGCAAATCGACCCTTGAGAAATTGAACACCCTCGTTGAAGACCTGATGGTTGCAAGCCCCGAGGACATCAAACACATCGCACACAGTGACATGTATTTCGGCCTGTCCAGTGGGACGAGCATCGAAGAGCGTGAGGCTGCGCTCCAGATGCGCATGGCCATGGAGGCTCCGATGGACGACGTCTCACGAGGAGGCACGGTGCCGTCGGCGGACGTCAAAGGCTCCATCAGCGAAGAAGACGGGCACGAGTACCTCGAGCACCCACAAGGGTCTGGCCTGTACTTCCATCGTGACGAGACGGGCGAATGGCAGCCATGGCAATGACGCCTCACGACGCCGTGATTACGTGGACGCGCCCGTTGCCGCCAAAGGTGGCGTAAAACAGGTCACCGTTCGGGTGGAACACGATCGGCAACGGCGTGCCAAGGTCTGAGGCAAACACGGAGGTTTCGCCCGACCAGAGGCCGTCTTCGTCCTGCGTGAAGTCGATGAGCACGATCTCATGCCCCACCGGAACCACGCTGTTCCATGATCCGTACACGGTGGCATACACCGTGTGATTGCCGCCCGGCAGGTCCGAGTTGACCGGACGGTGGGCCAATCCGTTCAGGCTGCTGTGAGGTGTCCACGTGGCCACGGGCGCCTCGGTGCCTTCGGGCACCGGCGTTTCCGGAGCATCGTTCGGCCAACCGTAATCGGCACCTTCGACGAGCAAGTTGACTTCTTCCGGAGGATGGTCGCCCTCCCAGTCGCGGCCGTTGTCGCTGAAGAGGTACCCAAGGCCGTCGACCCATGTTCCGTCGAAGGAGTTCCGAACACCGCTCGCCAAAACGCCGTGTTCGCCCGTGCTCGCGTTGACCCAAAGCAAGGCCGCGTTTCGGTCGTCGACTTCCTCGCACACGTTGCACGTTGAACCGGAATGCCACACAAGGGTCCCGTTGGGGAGCACGTTCACGGCGTTGGTCTGATGGTTCCCCGTTGGGATTCCGTCAACAAGGACGGTTCGGTTTTCAACAGGCACACCGACGTTGTCGAGCGCGAAGCTGCTCAAGCGGCCGGCTTCAGAGACGATCAGCGCATCGTCAAGCAAAGCCACGTCGTGAGGACGGTCAAGGCCCTCAAGCCATGTTTCTGGGGTTCCAGCCTGCCAATCCCCGTTGAACGTCAGCGGAAGAAGGAGGATGCGGCCTCCGTCGCGATCGCAGATGAGCATGGTGTCGTTGTCCAACCAATCCATGCAGGTGGGCCCTCCGAGGTTCCCAATCAGCAGGTCAACGTCCATGCCGTCCTGCACCACGGGGTCGTGGACGTCAGCATAAGGCCAGATTTGACGAGCCGTGACCAGCAACAGGAGTGCGATCACGAGGGCCGTGGCGTGCCTTCCCCATGCCATGGACTGCGTCCGCCGTGGTGGGATTTAGCCGCGTGGGTTGGTTCAGTCCCGACGAGCGAGAATCATCGCGGCCGCCATCAAAGCGACCACGGCAGCGGGTGCTGCGAAGCCCGGTGCGTCTTCGGACGAGCTGGAACTGGAACCTGCCTCGCTGGCGGGCGCAGGGTCGCCCTCGCCCACCGTCACGATGCCGACCATGTCGGAGGTGGCGTGAGGTTCGCAGACGTAGGTGAAGTCCTGATCACCG
>MDSV01215120.1_pt1 | contig 12509 bp, 10 predicted proteins | sample 810851 | NCBI WGS metagenome assembly MDSV01 (sample SAMN05326640, study PRJNA326480) | marine metagenome | isolation source: seawater | place: Atlantic Ocean: North East | collected 2012
CCGAGCATTACCCCCCTGATTGGTTTTGGTTTGCCTGGGCAGAAACACAGGCTTGGGGTGGACTTGTTTACAGGTTTGAGGCAAGAGACTCTGGTGAACGGTGCAGATTACGCACGCGCTATGCGGGTGGCACGACCATTACGGGTTATGTGGACGAAGTAGAGGACTCATGTTCAGTTAATGGCCCTGTCTTCGCGATCAAGATTCGCGGCACGTTCTAAACCATACAGTAAGCTAATGACAATGCGCTCCGCCCTCCCAGGGTACTGGATTGCAGGCGCGATTAGATGCCGTGTGCTTCATCGGTTACCACTGGCTTTACTGTCAGCCTGCTGGTTTAGAAATTATTTTACTCCAGCCCAAACACAAACAGCGTCTGTCCACCAATAATAGCCACTCGCTGATTGCCATCGACGGCGAAGCCCATGGGGTTAGTGCGAATATGCGCGCCGGTATTGAAAAACCAAACTGGCTCACCGTCTTCAGCATCCAGCGCAAAGAAGTTGCCCTCATTACTGGAACCAAACACCAGTCCACCCCCGGTTGCCATGACGCCGGACCATAGCGGTGTCTGCAGCTCGAACTCCCACTGCTGTTCACCGGTCATTGCATCCAGCGAAAGAATCGCACCAGAGGCATCGTCTCCATCCAGCGGTTGTTCGCCGCCACCCAGAAAAGGCATGCCGGGTTCGTATTCCACGTCGGCCTTGAAGTAGATCGCACCCATGCGTCGATTCGGTACGAAGAACTGTTGGGTATTGGGATTATAGGAAGGGGAAAACCAGTTGGTCGCGCCCTGCAGGCTGGGCCACACCAGGTTGCCCTCGCGGGTGGGGTCGGTATTCGGGATCACAATAGGACGGCCATTGTCATCTATGCCTTCGGCCCAGGTTTGATAGGAATACTCCTCGCCCAGCAGGTACTCGCCGGTTTCGCGATCCAACAAATAGTAGAAGGCATTGCGGTTGGCCAGCGCCAGCAGCTTGCGCTGTTCACCGCGAAATTCTCCATCAATGAGTACCGGTATCTGGTTCGCGTCCCAATCATGGGTGTCGTGGGGCGTATACTGAAAGTGCCACTGCATCTCACCGGTGTCGGGATCCAGCGCCAGCACCGCGCAGGTAAACAGGTTATCGCCAGGGCGCAGATCGCCATTCCAGTCCGGTGCCGGATTACCGGTGGTCCAGTAAAGTAAGTCCAGCTCCGGATCATAAGACCCCGTTAACCAGGTAGAACCCCCACCGGTCTGCCAGTCATCTCCCTGCCAGGTTTCACTGCCGGGCTCGCCCGGTGCTGGCACGGTGAAAGTACGCCACAGCTGTTCGCCAGTGTCAGTATCATAGGCATCAACAAAGCCACGCACACCGGCTTCGGCACCGCTCACACCGACGATAATCTTGCCGTCCAGCGCCAGTGGCGCCAGAGTCAGGGAAAAGCCCATATCGTTGTCTGCCACGGTGGTTTCCCAGCGCACGGCACCGGTGCCGGCATCCAGCGCAAACAGGCGCGCATCCAGAGTCGCCACATAAACCTTGTCATCCAACAGGGCGACGCCGCGATTGATGCGGGGAAAGCCAATGTTCAACACCTCGTTGGAGATATCCGGCACGAAATGCCAGAGCAGGCGCCCCGTGCGCACATCCAGTGCCGACACGCTGCTGGGCGATTCCGTGATGTACATGACATCACCGGCCACCAGCGGCGTGGTTTCCTGCAGTGCCGCTCCGCTAATGCCGGTGGACTGCATCTGGTAGGCCCACATCACCTTGAGCTGATCCACGTTGGCAGGCGTAATTTGGGTCAGGGGCGAGAAGCGCTCGGATTTATAGCCGCCAGAGTAAGATAGCCAGTCCGCGCCATTTGCCTCGTCGGCCAGCAGGTCTGCGTAAGGCGTATCAGCAAATACGGATTGGCTTCCAAGGGTTAATAAAAAGAAGGCTAACAGGGAGACGTTTACTCCAGCCTTGTTATTCTGTGTTGGCATGCTGTGCTGCTCCCGTTCTTATTTCAGACTCATCAGGTAAGAAACCACATTATCGATCTGGGTCTCGCTAAGTACCGAGTTGTAGCCGGGCATCAGGGAATGCCCCAGGGCTTTCTCATAGCTGAGCAGGTCGCCTTTCTCGAAGGAATAAATTTCCCCCGCCAGGTCCCGCATCTGCACGCTAAATGCGTCTTCGTTGATACGCATACCTTCATAGGTGCCATATTCAGAGACAACGCGCACTGTCATAAAGGCGTTTAGTGAACCCCGGAACCGGTCCACCAGTTTCGGTTGGTCCGCACTGGGATTAGTCACCGAGCGCCGCAGGTAGGCCGCATTGCGACGCTGTCCCACATTACTCAGCTCCGGCCCGATACCTTTACCCTCGCCGTTAAGAATATGGCAACTCGCGCAATTACCTACGCTCCGATAGACTTCCGCACCTGCCAGTGGATCGCCCGGCATTTCCTCAGGCGGCAGTTCACCCAGGCTGCGCACATAGGCCGCCACATCCGGCCCATCCTCGCCCCGCAACTGCCGCGAACCCGGCATCCCGGTCCCGGGAATACCCCCTACGATCAGACTCACCAGCGCATCATCATCCGGCGCATGAATCAGATTGGGACGCGTCAGACTGGGTCCCTCACCCCCTTCACCCAACATGCCATGACAGCGGGCGCACAACGTCTGAAACAACTGCTGGCCATTTTCAAGATCCTGGCCGGTGGCGGGAATGGTGAACAGAGCGAGCAAAAACGTCAGCGGTGTTAGATAGCAGAGCGATAACTTGCGGCGCATATTATTAGTCTCCTGACTGGGAGGAACGAGCGGTCTTCAGGCTAAAGTACACTAGAAACGGCCACTGCATCAAAAATAAGGTGCAATTGAACGCCTGTTTGCAGTGCCAAGCTCATGCTCTCAACCCTCGTGGATTATCTGACAATACAAGAGCAATAACTCTGTATCTTGCAAAAGGGATTCCCTTCAGACCGCCGGACCCAATTTAAGAGATCAGTCCCAATACTCGGGAAATCAACAGCCTGTAAGATTCATGTGTCTCATGGCACAATGCGTTCTCGCAATTGAAGAAGTGCAGGGCAAACTTGCTGCCCCACAAAACTAATGTCTCTCGCCAAAAAACTAGTCGCACCACAACTCAGAGATCTGCAACCCTATCAGTCGGCTCGCCGCATAGGCGGGATCGGACAGGTGTATCTGAACGCCAATGAATCTGGGTTTGCGCCCTACGAAATGCCGGTCACTGAAACCTGGAACCGCTACCCGGATTTTCTGCCAACGGATCTCACGAATACCTATTCACGCTATGTCGGAATAAACCCTGACCGCACGATGGCGGTGCGCGGCGCAGATGAGGCTATTGATTTGTTGATTCGTACCTTCTGCGAACCCCACAAAGACGCCATCCGCATTCAGACGCCAACTTACTCTATGTATGAGTTTGTGGCCCAGGCCCATGGCGTCGCTGTTGACACCGTGTCCCTGGATTCAAGCTTTGAGCTGGACATGAAAAGAAATAGCAGCGCCGAAGTCGGTGGCAAAAACCTCAAGATCATTTTTATTTGCAACCCGAATAACCCGACGGGCAATGCCTTGAGCCAAGACAGCATCGCTGCCATTGCTGAGGAACATCGAGAATCAGCATTCGTAGTCATCGATGAAGCTTACATCGAATACTGTCCGCAGGAGTCCTTGCTGTCACTGATTGATTCGCATCCCAATGTGATCGTTATTCGGACGCTATCCAAAGCCTTCGCGCTGGCGGCGATTCGTGTGGGTTTTTTGATCGCCAGGGAAGAAGTGTTGGAACAGGTAGGTAAGCTGATTGCGCCCTATCCGATACCAGACAACAGCGCGCGCATTGCAATCAGTGCCCTGTCTGAATCCGGTGTTTCTCATATGCAATCCTGCCGTGACCAGACCATCGCCCTGCGCGAGCAGACGCGGAACGATATGAATGAACTGAACGCAGTGGAGCAGGTCTACAGTAGCGTTACAAATTTTCTGCTGGTGCGTTTTAGAGATGCATCACTGGTGATGCAGACATTACTGGAAGAGGGTGTGGTGGTTCGTGATCAGACCCATTTTGCACAGCTTCCCCAACACCTGCGCATCACCGTCGGTACCAGCGAAGAGATGCTGGAAATGATGAGTCATATTCGCGCGCTATGACAAGCGCTGTCTAAGCAAGGAACAGAAACTCGATGCAAGAAATCGGCAAAAAGAATTGGCCGCAGTTCCTGATTCCCTCCGGCATCGGCGTATTGTTCTTCCTGACACCTATGGTGATCGATGGACAGGTCACTGTCGGCATGGCCTATGTAGGTGACCTGTTTATTGGAAACGGCCAGACCCAGCTGCAGTGGATGGCGGGTTGCTTTACGCTCATTTCTGTCTTGCTCACACTGACCTTTCACTTTTCCGATGCCGTCAGCAAACGCTTTGCCTGGTTGGCGGAAGGGTTGACCCTGCACCCCATCTGGTTTTCGCTGCGCCTGTTTGGCTGTATCGCCGCCATCTGCTATCTGTTTAAGATTGGCCCTGAGTGGTTGATCGGTGGCGCCACGGCCGGCACCACGCTCGGTAGCCTGATCCCTATCACCATGACCTATATGGCAATCGCCACTGTGTTTCTGCCTCTATTGGTCGAGTTTGGTTTGATGGAAATGGTGGGTGTGTTGCTAAGCCGCGCCTTTGACAAACTGTTTCGTTTGCCCGGTCGCAGCGCCATCGATGCCCTGGCGTCATGGATGGGCTCTGGTCCAGTGGGTGTCTTGATCACCCTGCAGCAATACGAGCGCGGCTATTACACGGCGCGCGAGGCCGCCGTTATCTGCACGAATTTTTCTGTGGTGTCTGTGTCCTTTGCCCTGGTAGTGGCTAATGCGATTGGCATGGGAGAATATTTTCTCCACATGTATGCCAGCGTGATCGGTGTAGGCTTCTTATGTGCGCTCATTACGCCCAAGCTGCCGCCACTTAATAGCCTCAAGGATGAGTTTTGTCCTGGAGTAGAGCCCCAGGGATTAAGAGACTTCAGCAACTATGATTCACTGTGGAGTGCGGCAACCACTGAAGCCATGGCCAGGGCTGGCCGTGCACCTTCCTTTGCCGAGTTACTGCCTAGAATTGGTCGCGGCGTCGCCGAAGTCTGGTTGTCCCTGATTCCAGTTGTCATGGGGCTGGGAACAGCCGCCCTGATTCTGGCGGAATATACACCGCTGTTTGACTGGTTGGGTTTTCCCCTAATCGCCGTGTTGAATTTATTCGGTTTGGCCGAAGCGCCTGCTGCTGCGCCGCTCATGTTTGTGGGCTTCACCGACATGTTTCTGCCGGCCCTGGTTGGTGGCAGTATCGAAAGCGAGCTGACTCGTTTCGTCGTCGCGACGGTTTCGGTCTGTCAGCTGATCTATATGTCCGAAGTAGGTGCCCTGATTGTGAAGTCCAAGATTCCGCTGGGCTTTTTTCACATAGGCGGTATATTCCTGATTCGCACCGCTATTGCCTTACCCTGCGTGGCGCTGATAGGACACTGGATTTTTTAGTCGCAGATAATACGCAACTGATCATTCCAGCTAATAGCGCAAGCAGTAAACCACTTTCTCTTCAGATTCTGCCTTACTGCTCAAGCGGCAGCGCCGTCGTCTGCTTCATGGTTTCCATGACGAAGCTCGAGCTGACGTCGAACAGGTCGGCCTTGATCAATTCCTTGTAGAGCCGGTCGTAGCCTTCCATGTCTTTCACCACCGCCTTGATCAGGTAGTCGAGATCGCCGCTCATGCGGTACACCTCCAGCACGCCATCGATGTTTTCCGTGACCCTGCGGAACTGGTCCGCCCAGGCGTCGTTGTGTTGGTTGGTGCGAAGCTGCACATAGACGGTGAGAGGCAGGTCGACCTTGGTTTGGTCCAGCAGCGCGACCCGCTCGCGGATCACCCCGGTCTGCTCCAGATTCTGAATACGTCGCCAGCAGGCGGATTTGGAGATGCTGATCTGCTCGGCAATATCGCCCACTGATAAAGAGGCGTCATGCTGCAGCAGATTTAATATTGCCTGGTCAGTTTTATCCATCCGGCGACTCCTTCGGGGCAAGGTCAAAATGATTAATAATCCATCATAGAGACAGATAATGGGAATAAATACCATAAATTGCAACATATCGGGAGATAATTGCGAATTATGGACATATTTATGAACAAATAGGGACAATGTTCGGCGTGGCTTGCCCTAAACTATTGCAAACTCCCAGACGGTGCGGAAATGGCTATGAGCATGGAACTAATCGACAGGATTCGAGACGGCGTTATTGGTGATCGGCGCGGTATGCAGACGCCATTTGGCACCAAGCCCTTGGTCTACGCTGACTACACCGCCTCTGGGCGCTCGCTGGATTTTGTCGAGGACCTGATCCGGGACCAGGTGCTGCCGCTCTATGCCAATACCCACAGCGAATCTTCTTATACCGGTGCCCAGACCACTGCGCTCAGAGAACAGGCGCGCACGATTATCCGTCGGGCTGTCGGTGGCAGTGATGATGACCAGGTCATCTTCTGCGGTGCGGGTGCTACCGCTGCGATCAATAAACTCATCGACATTCTAAACCTGCGCCTGGCGGCAGATCTGGCGGAACGTCATGCCTTGCTGTCAGCGATTCCTTTGGACCAGCGTCCCATAGTGTTTATTGGGCCCTATGAGCATCACAGCAACGAACTGCCGTGGCGGGAATCGATTGCTCGGGTAAAAGTTGTGCCGCTGGATACCAGCGGTCAGCTGGACATCGCCGCGCTGGAACAAATGCTTAAGGATCATGGAGACACGCAGCTGCTGATTGGCAGCTTCTCCGCCGCGTCCAACGTTACCGGTATCAAGACCGATGTGGAGGGGGTAACCAGACTCTTGAAGCAGCATGGCGCACTGAGTTTCTGGGACTACGCTGCCGCTGCTCCCTACGTCAAAATTTCGATGAACGAAGAGAGAGCTGACCCGGTTGACGACTCACGGCTTTCCAGCTCACAGTCTTCCAACTCAGGGTCTTACAAAAAAGACGCCGTGTTCCTGTCGCCCCATAAGTTTGTTGGCGGCCCAGGCACGCCCGGCGTAATGATCGTGAAAAAACAGGTGCTGAAAAACTCGGTGCCTGCGATCCCTGGTGGTGGCACCGTGTCATTCGTGTCGCCAGAAGGGCATCGCTTTATCGACGATCATCAGCGCAGGGAAGAGGGCGGCACGCCTGCAATTGTTGAAGCGATTCGTGCCGGCCTGGTATTCAAGCTGCAGCAGGAAGTGGGTCTGGCTGCCATCGAAGCAAGGGAGTCGGCATTCATCAAGCGGGCAATCGCGTCCTGGCAGTCTCATGCCAATATCGACGTGTTGGGAAACACTGAGGCTGAGCGCTTGGCTATTGCTTCCTTGCGAATCAAACATGGCGAGGGCAAAAACCGTAAGGACCTGCACTACGGATTCGTGGTGGCGCTACTCAACGACCTGTTTGGTATCCAGGCGCGGGGAGGTTGTTCCTGTGCCGGACCCTATGGCCATGCGTTGCTTCAGATGGATATGCATACCAGCCGCAAACTCGAAACCCAGATTCAGCAGGGGCAGATGATTCTGCGTCCGGGCTGGGTGCGCCTGAATTTTAACTACTTCATTAGCGAGGAGACTGTGGAATACTTCATTGAAGCAGTGAAGCTCATTGCGGCACATGGGTGGCGGCTATTGCCCTATTATTGCTATGACAAGACTTCGGGCACCTGGCGCTATCAAGACAGCAAGCAGGATGTCGCGCTAGACCTGCATGCGTTAAGTTTTTCTGACCTTCTATTATCAGATCCTGGCTATTCAGTCGCAGATGCCAATTCCCAACCGTTGAGTGAACCGCTGCGGTATTTTCTGCAGCAGGCTGAAGCGGAATTGACCCGGGATCGCACAGCAGGCACTTACGAACTGAAGATGCCTGCCGAGGCTGAATCTCTGCGCTGGTTTATCCTGCCGCAAGAAGTCCAGCCGATCAGCCTGCTCTCAACAGCGTGTTAGCCGAGAGTGATTTCGTGTCACCATCGTGCTTCGCCCTCTGTTCTTGCCAAGACATCTCGAAAGAGAGTTGCAGTTGTTCATCCACAACTTTCAGCAGATCACTATTGTCCCAGGGCTTCAGCACCTGTTGATCAATGGCATCCATGTTGAAGGCATTGATCACCTGCTCGAAGTCACTGTAGCTGCTGATCAGGATGATCCGCGCCGCTGGCTGTAGTTTCTTGGCTTGCTGTGCGAATTCGGTGCCATACATGGCCGGCATGTGCTGGTCGGTGATGATTAGATCGAAGGTTCGATTCTTGCAAATCACGAGCGCTGCTTTAGGGTCGGGACAGATGCTGACGTCATAGCCCTTTGTTCGCAGCAATCGTGCCAGCGGGTTGGCGACCAGGGAATCATCATCAACTAAAAGAATTGTGTTGGGTTTTGTACCCATTGTTTGTTCCTCTAAATTTTAGGTTTCACTAAATAAGGGGCAATTGCGGTGCCAACGGAAAATTAGGCGCACGAAACTGCGAACCAGTTCAAACTTCAAAGATAAGGTTGCGGCAGGCCGCTGAAATCTGAGGGTTCAGAGCTGCTAAATTAACCAGATTGGTCACGAGAGTTCGTGAATTTGGTAGGGGTCGTGCCAAGAACCACAAATCGACGTATCAGAAACGTAACAGGCGTATCAAATTTGTGGGCTGATACACTTCATTTATCCCTCGGGGAATTAACTGTCTGCATGGATAGAACCAGGCCCACCATCGCTATCAGGATGAAGACCAGGTTGCCGATTGCACCGGGAGGAGTGCCGCTCAGGGCCAGCGGCTTGATCATGCCGATGGCAATGCGACCCCCGTATTCGAGCAGAATTAACAGATACATTAAAGGGATCATGCTGCGATAGCGCAGCGCCACCAGCACCATAATGACGGCGAGCAGCAGTTGAGACAGGCCCCAAAAAGCAAACATCGACACGACCGATGCAGCACCCCCAGGCGTGAATTGATCCAATGGGATGGTGGCGATGGACTGCGCACCACCATCGGCAAGGAAAACGTGGGCAAGGCTGCGACCGACGGTGACTATCGTGGCAAGGTAGAATAACCACAGCGCGAGTGGGTGCCCGCGCTGCTGGTTATCGAAGCTGTCAGGAAGTAGCCTTAACCCCATTCGTTTTATCTGCTCATCTCAATGTAATTATCGATGCGCCGTTCCAGAATGGCCAGGGGCAAGCCGCCTCCACCAAGTACTGCATCGTGGAAATCGCGTATGTCGAAGTCATCGCCTAACTGTGCCCGGGCCCGTTCTCTGAGCTCGAGAATTTTCAGCATGCCAATCTTGTAACTGGTGGCCTGTCCCGGCAGTACGGTATAGCGACGTATTTCTGAAACGATACTAGGCAATGGTGTGGAAACATTGTTGGCAAAGTAGTCCACGGCCTGCTGCTCGGTCCAACCCATCGAGTGGATACCGGTATCTACGACTAAACGCACTGCGCGCCACATCTCACCTACCAGACGCCCAAAGTCTGAGTAAGGGTCCTGATAGGCACCCATCTCCTTTGACAGCAGTTCTGTGTACAAACCCCAACCCTCGGAATAGGCGGTGAAACCGGCCTGGCTTCTAAACGAAGGCACGGATTCCAGCTCACGCGCGATGGCGATTTGCATATGATGGCCGGGCAAACCTTCGTGATAGGCGACTGCTTCCAGTTCAGTAATTGGATTCGCCGACATATCCGAGAGGTGGACGTAATAGGTGCCTGGGATCGACCCATCTGGGCTGCTGCCAAAATAGTGCGCAGCTGCACCATCCTGTTCGCGAAAAGGCTCAACTCGCTTCACCACAAGATCCGCCTTTGGCAGGATACCAAAATATTCGGGCAGCAATGCCTTCATGTTATCGATAAATGCCGTGGACTCATCCAGATAGCGCTGCCGACCCGCATCATCATTGCTGTAGAAAAACTGCTCATCGGTGGAGACAAACTGAAAGAATTCAGACAGGTCTCCATCAAATTCAACAGCGTCTTTGATCGCGATCATCTCCGCGCGCAGCCGGGCAACTTCGTCCAGACCAATCTGATGAATCTCGTCAGCGGTGAGGTCGGTGGTGGTGTAGGAGCGCAGCATCTGGTTATAGAAGGCAACGCCATTTGGCAGAGTGCTCACACCCACCGGCTCTGCCGGCGCGTTGTTAATGTCTTGATCTAACCAAGAGATCAGTTCCTGGTAAGCGGGTAAGAACTCGTTCTCCAGCGCAGTGCGAGCCCGAGCTCGCAGATCTTCGGCCGTGGCTGCGTCGATTGTCTCCGCACTGACCAGCGCATCGATCTTGGTCTTGGCATCGTTCCATACCGCCGAGTCATTCTCCGCATCATCAAAAGGTTGGCCCTGGGTCAGGCCGCTGGATGTGTCTCTGACAAATTCATAGGCGTAGCGGGGCGGACGCACACCGCGTTCGGCATTGTTTTGTGCCCACTCCAGTTGCTGCCCCAGTGCGCGCGCAACCCCACCAATGCGGCTAATATAGGCCTCCATGTCCGACAGAGATTCCACCTGATGGTAATTCATCAGGATGACCGGCAGCTGGGAATGTACGCCGCCCATCTGCTCGAACACATATTCCTGGTTGTTGAATTCGAAATTGTCGCGTGCCTGTTCGTATTGGAATACCCACAGGTCATATGAAGTCTTCGCCTCAAAATCTAGCGCGTCGTAATCAAACTGCTGCTCCAGCTCGCTTACCGTGGCAGCCATCCAGTCCAGCTGTTCCTGGGCAGCCGCAACCGACATATCGTCGATCTGGTCATACAATTCCTTGCGGCCCAGGACGGTGAGCTGAATCGGGCTGAACTGCAGTTGCTCCTCGTTCTTTTCCTCGAACCAGGCATTGATGCGCTCGGTTTCTGAAACCGAGGCTGTCGCCATCTGTTCTGCTGCGGGAGGAGTCTCGACCGCTGGCTCACTGCAGGCCGCCAGTAGTAGCGCGGCCGAGAGGTAAATCGTGTGTTTCATTTCAGGATCCTGATGTTTCGCACAAAAAGGCTGCTTGAGCGGCGCTAATTAAGCGCAAATATATGAGAGTGCTCAGAAGAGGAATCATACAATAAACTCGGCCTGCATTTCTGATCCAAATGGCGATTCACCGCCAAGTTCTGGCCCCTTGCAAGGCCAGCAATCGCTGATGCCTGTCAAAAAACTGCAATCCTGGCCCGGTTAAAATGCACAGATGAAAATTCAAACTGATAAAGCCCTGCAGCGCAGGCAATTTCTGCAACTCGGCCTGGCTGGTGCCAGCTTCGTTGCAACTGGCGGCCTTTCTACTCTGAGCCATGGTGCTGAGTCAGACGCGGCCTTTTATCGGCTAGGCAAGGTCGGACGACTGCAAGCCCCCGACGCCAACGGCATCATGTTGCCCGCCGGCTTTCAGTCCCGCATCGTGGCCCGTTCTGGACAACCCGCGGTGACTTCATCCGCATATCGCTGGCATGCTTCACCGGATGGGGGTGCCTGTTTCGGCACCGATGATGGCGGCTGGATCTATGTGTCCAACTCTGAGGAGAATTCCGGGCGCGGCGGGGTGGGCGCATTGCGTTTCAATGCCAACGCTGAATTGATAGACAGCTATCCTATCTGCCAGAACACCAGCCGCAACTGCGCCGGTGGCCCAACACCCTGGGGCACCTGGCTAAGCTGCGAAGAATTTGCAGAAGGACAGGTTTATGAGTGCGACCCCAGTGGTAACAAACCCGCACAGCTGCGCGCTGCCCTTGGCACTTTTGAGCATGAAGCCGCCGCCGTCGATCTCGCCAATGACCATATCTATCTTACCGAGGATGATCCGGACGGAGGGTTCTACCGCTTCACCGCTACAGAAGGCCTGCCGGATCTGTCAGAGGGCAAGTTGGAAATCGCAACCCTGGTTTCAAGAGATGGTAAGCGCTTTATCGAGTGGGCCGCGATTAACGATCCGGAAGCCAATATTATTCCGACAAGACGCCAGGTCCCTTCTTACTTTGCCTTCAATGGTGGGGAGGGCATCGGCATTCAGGACGGCATCGTCTACTTCACCACCAAGGGCGATAACCGCGTTTGGCGTTATGACACAGACTCCCAGCAACTCGGCATCCTCTATGATGTCCGCAGCAGCGACAACCCAATTCTCAGCGGCGTCGATAATCTGGTGATCACCCCCGCCGGCGATGTGCTGGTGGCCGAAGACGGCGGCAACATGCAGATCGTCACCATTACACCAGACGGGGATCTGTTGCCCTTGCTGCAAATAGTTGGGCAAGATGATTCCGAAATCTGCGGCCCGGCGTTTGATCCCAGCCACCAGCGCATGTACTTCAGCTCACAAAACGGTGTGACTGGCAGCGGGGAGGATGGAATTACTTATGAGATTAGTCGGATTGCTTAAAGTTCTGGTTTGAATCCTGCGTAGCCAGCATTAGTTGACAGCGCTGTCGACGCACAATCACCAG
>MDSV01140516.1_pt1 | contig 12508 bp, 12 predicted proteins | sample 810851 | NCBI WGS metagenome assembly MDSV01 (sample SAMN05326640, study PRJNA326480) | marine metagenome | isolation source: seawater | place: Atlantic Ocean: North East | collected 2012
CAATGGCAATAGCCAAAAATCCAGAAACAAATATTTCTTGGGTAAATGGAAAAATTCACCAATATAAAAACATTGATATCGCAATTGCTGTAGCTTTAAAAGAAGGATTGATTACACCTATAGTTAAAGATGCAGATAAAAAAGGATTAGCTGAAATTTCATCAGAAGTAAAATCTCTTGTAAAAAAAGCTAATCAAAATAAATTACTACCAGAGGAATATAGTGGGGGTTCTACAACTATTTCAAACTTAGGCATGTTTGGTATTACAGAATTTCAAGCAATAATTAATCCACCTCAATCAAGCATTTTTGCAGTGGGATCAATAATAGAAAAACCTGTTATTACTAGTAGTGCTATTGAAGTTGGTCACACAATGAAATCTACTATTTCAGCTGATCATAGAGCTTTAGATGGTGCAGTTGCGTCAAAATTACTCAAAGATTTCAGTGATATATTGGAAGATCCTTTCCAAATTTGGTTGAATAGCAATGATATGGAAGTTATTTAAGTATTATGGCAATTCATAGACACCCTGAAAAAGTAAAAAACAAAGAAAATCCTATACCCAAAAAACCTTCGTGGATTAGAGTAAAAGCGCCTACGTCTAAATTTTTTAAATCAACAGACAAACTTTTAAAAGATAAAAATGTGATCACGGTTTGTGAAGAAGCAGCTTGTCCTAATATTGCTGAGTGTTGGCAAAAAAAACATGCTACATTTATGATTTTAGGTGATACTTGTACAAGAGCTTGCGCTTTTTGTAATGTAAAAACAGGAAAGCCACAGTTCATAGATCATGGAGAAGCTATACGTATTGCCGAGTCTGTTAAAGAACTAAATTTGCAGCATGTAGTTATTACCAGCGTTGATAGAGATGATTTAGTTGATGGTGGAGCTATGCATTTCATAAATGTTATTGACTCAATAAAAAACTTAAACCCAAAGTGCACTATAGAAATTTTAACTCCAGACTTTAAAAATAAACCTGAAGCAATTGAGATGCTTTCAAAAAGTCTTCCTGATGTTTTTAATCATAATTTAGAAACAGTCCCTAGATTATATCCCTCAATAAGACCAGGTTCTAGGTATTTTATAAGCCTTAATTTATTAAATGAGATTAAAATCAAAAATCCAAATATTTTTACTAAATCCGGCATAATGGTTGGTCTGGGAGAAACTAAAGAAGAAATATATCAAGTGATGGATGATCTAAGGTCTGCAGATGTAGATTTTATAACTATTGGCCAATATCTTCCACCTACTCCAAAGCATGCTAAGTTAGAAAAATTTATTACACCAAAAGAATTTGATGATTATAAAAAAATGGCTTACGCAAAAGGATTTTTAATGGTTGCCTCTTCTCCATTAACAAGATCAAGTTATCATGCATCAGATGACTTTAAAATCATGCAAGAAAAAAGAAGAAATAAATTATATTCTATTCAATGAAATCATCTTTGCGTGAAGAAATTGTAGATCATAATGCACAGGATCTTTTTGACATTGTTTTAGATATCGAAAGCTATCCATATTTTATTCCTTGGTGTTCGGCAATGAAAGTACACTCAAAAAATAATAAAGAAATTTATGCTGATATGATTGTTTGGTATAAATATTTTATGCCTCAAAAATTTGGTTCTCATGTAGAATTTGATAAAAAAAAATTAAATATTAGAACAACTTACATAGAAGGACCATTAAAAGATCTCAAAACAAGTTGGCTTTTTAAATCATTAAATAAAAATAAAACTCTAATTAGCTTTAACGTAACATTTGAATTTAAAAGATTTTTTCATCAAAAAATTGCTGAAGCTTTTTACCCGTTAATTGAAAATAAAATGATTGAGTCTTTTAAAGAAAGGGCTGATGAAATTTTAGATTAATTGATTTATCTTTTTAAATACAAATTCTTTTGTCTTTCTTTGTATTTCTAATCTTGACCCCTTATAGTTTTTTTGGAATACATAGGTTTTATCATGAAATTTAATTCCAACAAAAACTAAACCAACAGGCTTTTTTTTATTACCACCACCTGGTCCTGCTATACCAGTTGTAGATATGCAAATATTTGTTCTTTCTTTTAAAAATAAATTATTTACCATCTCACTAGCAACATTTGAACTTACAGCCCCATATTTTTTAAGAGTTATTTTAGATATTGATAAATATTTAGTTTTGGCCTTGTTTGAATAACAAACTATGCCAGAAGAAAATATTTTAGAAGCACCAGCAATCCTTGTAATTGCACTAGCAATTAAACCGCCTGTACATGACTCTGCTGTAGAAATCGAAATATTCTTTTTAATTAATTTCAAAATTGTATTTTTAGTTGTAGACATTAATTAAATAAAGAACAAAAATTGTATATATTGAAGCCACTATATCATCAAGTATTACACCAAATGAATTTTTCATTTTTTTATCAATAATATTCGCTGGAAATATTTTTAATATATCAAAAAATCGAAATAGAAAAAATATTAATAATAATGTTACGATTGTATTAATGTAGTAAATATGTTCATAAAATATAAAAATCAATAAAACTCCAAGGAATTCATCAATTACAATTTCCTTTGAGTCATGTGATTTATTATCTATTGAATACTTATCTATTAAAAATAAAGATAGAGTAAAAGTTATAATAAAAAATATTATCAATATTATTTTAGATACAATATTAAATTCTATAATTGGAAATATTATAATAATAGAAACTATAGAAGCTAAAGTACCAGGCCATTTTTTAAAATAACCAAAATAAAATAGTGATACAAATATATTAGTAAAAGTATTCATCTGAAATTTGCACTACAGCTTCGGCTGCAATTCCCTCTCCATTTCCAATAAATCCTATTTTTTCATTTGTTGTAGCTTTAATAGATATTATACTTTTATTTATTTGTAGTAATTTTCCAATTTTGTTTTTCATAATTTCAACATAGTTACCTATTTTTGGTTTTTCAGCTATAATGTTTATATCCAAGTTTATTATTTTAAAGCCTTCTTTTAATAACTTTTCTCTGCAGTAGATAACAAATATAGATGAGTCTACATTTTTCCATTTTTTATTAGTATTTGGAAAATGATAACCTATGTCTCTCATTGATAGAGCTCCAAAAATACTATCACAAATAGCGTGTAAACCTACGTCAGCATCTGAGTGCCCAATCAGTTTTGAAAATGGTATCTTGACTCCACATAATTTAAGACCTGTTTTGGTTCGTTTATTAATTTGATGAATATCATAACCAATACCACTTTTTATCTTAGGCTTAGAGAATATATTTAAATATACTAGATCATCTGGGTAGGTTATTTTAATATTTGTTTTTTCACCTTTTAACAAATAAATTTTCTTTTTTAATTGTTGAAGTAAACTAGCATCATCAGAAAAACTATAATTTTTTAGTTCTTTATGAGCATCATATATTAAATCAAATTTAAACCCTTGTGGTGTTTGAATATTTAATGCCTTTGTATCCAATTTATTAGATTTTATTATTTGCCTGTCATTATATTCAATATAAGGTATGCAATTATTTTTATTATTAAGTTTTGATAAAATTTTTTCAATTAATTTATTTGAGCAAAAAGGTCTAACTGCATCATGAATTAGTACATTTGTAATTTTAAAATTATTTAATTTTTTAAGAGCATTATATGAAGATTGTTGACGTGATTTCCCAGGTTCTGAAAAAAAAATATTGTAGTTTTTCAATTTATCTAACATGCTATCCTTTACTTTTTTTCTATATTTTTTATCTATTGAAAGTATAATTACTTCAAATTGGCTACTTTTTAAATTTGAAAAAAAGATATCTAAAATAGTTTTATTACCAATTCTATAAAATTGTTTAGGAGTTTTTTGACCAAATCTCTTCCCTTTTCCTCCAGCTAGAATTACAAGTGCATTTTTCATAATTTTAATTTATATGATGTTTATATATATTTAAATTAATTTTAAGTAATAACAAAAGTCAAAAAGTGTTTAATCTAACAAAATTTTTAAAATCTTTTCACATAAGTAAAATTTCATTTTATTTTTTGATTTTTCTAATTCTCGTAAGTTTTTCAATAACTTTTTACCTTATGCTACCTAATAATGACTTAGTTAAAGATCCTCAAAGACTACAATATTTTTTATTAGCAGACATTATATTTGTTATTTTGTTAATATCTATAATTATTCGTCAAGTAGTATTAATACTAGTAAGAAGAAAGAAAAGTTATGATGAGTCAAGATTATACATAAAATTTGTTAATCTTTTTGCTGCAATGGCTTTAGGACCTGCAATAGGTCTTGTTATTATAACATCGCTTTTTTTTAATTTAGAACTAAGAACTTGGTATGGAGATGCTGTTAGAGATGCTGTAGTAAATTCAAATATAGTTGCAAAAAATTATGAGAATGAAATTCAAGCAGAATTAATTTCAGATACGCAATTGATTATGCGAGAAATACTTCAATCATCTAATAACAATGAAGTAAATATTACTAATATTCAAAGAGCCTTGAGTGAATTTATTAATTTAAGAACTATTTCTAGCATTTACATTTTTAGCAATGATGGAAATATCTATTTAAGTTTAAAAGACAGAGATAATATAAATTTTTTAAATCCAGCAAAAGATACTTACAGTCTCTTAAATCAAAATCAAGTTTACATATTTCAATTAAATAAAAATTCTATAGCAGCCTATAAAAAAATTAATTTTTTAAATAATGTTTACATGCAAGTTAATCGTGAATTAAATGAAAATATTTGGGATCATATTGGGGCAACAAAGGAAGCTTTTAGAATTTATACATCTAAAGAGGAGGAAAGTTCTGGAGTTCAGGTAACTTATTCAATGATTTTTGTTCTATTCTCTATATGCTTTATACTAGTAGCTATACTTATTGGTTTTAATTTAGCTAGTAATTTAAGTAGACCAATTTCGAATCTTATTCAATCAGCGAATAAAATATCTGAAGGAAGCTTTGATGCTAAGGTGAGTGAAACAGATCAATTTGATGAAATAAGGGTTTTGCTAAGTTCATATAATAAAATGATATCGGAGATTGAAAATAAACAAAATCAACTAATATCAAAAAGTAATGAAGATGAAGAAAAAAGAATTTTTATTGAAGCTATCCTAAGCTTATTAACCATTGGTGTTGTGTCTCTTGATAGGAACTTTAATATAGTCTTGCATAATAAAACTGTATCAAATTTATTCAAAAAGACTAAAACATTTACTGTTGAAAAAAGTTTTTTAGAAATCTTTCCTGAATGGAATGAAATTTTAAATAACTTCAAAAAATCAAAAAAATTACTATTAAATTTTCAATATGATTTTACAATTTTTGATGATCAAAGAAATTTTAATATAAGAGTAATAAAAGAAATTAGTGATAATGAAATCGAGGGTTATGTGGTAGCATTAGATGATACAACATCTCTAATATTGGCAGAAAAACATGCTGCATGGAGTGATATTGCAAGAAAGATAGCGCATGAAGTTAAAAATCCATTAACCCCAATTAAATTGTCAGCAGAAAGGATTGAAAAAAAATTTAATGATGGAAATTATTCAAAAGACGAAATATCACTTTTAACAAAAACAATTTCCAGACAAGTTGACGATATAGGAAAATTGGTAGATGAATTTTCTTCATTTGCAAGAATGCCAGAAGCAGAAATTAAATTAGATAATCTTTCCCAATGTCTAGAGGACTCTTATTTACTATATTATAATTCAAGAAAAGATATAAAATTTAATTTTTTAAATACTGAAAATGATATTTTTTTTCAATTTGATAAACTACAAATTTCCAGATGTTTTAACAACTTAATTAAAAATTCTATTGAAGCTGTTGAAAAAATACCTAATCCATCTGTTGAAGTTAAAATCAATAGTAATGATTTTAATATTTTAATTGAAATTAAGGATAATGGTATTGGAATTGATGACAAAATGATATCTAAAATTTTTGAACCTTATTTTACAACCAAAAGCAAAGGAACTGGATTGGGACTTTCAATTGTAAAAAGAATAATAGAAGATCATGGAGGAAAAATAAAAATTGAAAAGAATAAAAACATGGCAGGCACAACATCATTGATAACATTTGATAACAATGCATAAAGTATTAATAATTGATGATGAAAAAGATATTTGTTTTCTAATTTCAGAAATTTTAAAAGATGAAAAATATTTAGTCTCTAGTGCTTTAAATTCAGATGAAGCAATTAAAAAGTTTCAAGAAAATAGGCCTAATTTAGTAATTCTTGATGTATGGCTTTCTAATAGCAAATTAGATGGAATAGAATTATTACAGGAATTCAAATCAATTGATAATAAAATACCAATAATAATCATTAGTGGTCACGGCACTGTTGATCTAGCCGTTAAATCAATAAAAAATGGTGCTTATGATTTCTTAGAAAAACCTTTTAACAGTGATAAACTAATAATACTTACAAAAAGAGCTATAGAAAGTTCTCAATTAATTAATGAAAACAAAGATTTAAAAAATATAGTCGTCCCCAATGTTCCCCTGGTTGGTGACTCTAATTTTATAAAAAAAATAGCAAAATTAGCACAAGAACAATCAACATCTAATTCCAGATTATTAATAGCTGGAGATTTTGGTACTGGAAAAAAACATCTAGCAAATTTAATACATAAAAAATCAGTATTTAAAGAAAAATTACCAGTTTCTATTGATTTTAAAAAATTATCTAATGATGCACTTGAGAAATTATTTTCTGACAAAAAAGAAACTCTAAATGAAAATTTGTTTATAAGATCTAATAATAATACTTTAATTTTATTAAACATAGATAATTTGCCAATAAATTTTCAGAAAAAATTGTTATTTTTTTTAGAAAATATTAATTTTTTCAAAAATTTAAATATAAATCTAAACCTTAAAATTATAAGCATTACTGAGAAAAATATAAAATTTGAAATTGAAAAAGGTAATTTTTTAAAAAGGTTATTTGATAGAATATCAACAGATAATATTAAAACTTCACCATTAATCGAAAGAAGAGAAGATATATTACCAATATTAAGTCATTATTTAAATAATATAAGTGGTAGTTCAAAAAATTTTATTTTTTCAAAATCAGCAATAACAAAATTGCAAATGTATGACTGGCCTGGAAATATTTCTCAATTGATCAATTATGTAGAAAAAAGTTTAATTTTAAATCAAGATAAAGACAGTCCATATGAATTAGAAGTAGACGATCTAGCACTTCAGATGGGTGATGACACTGCGACTATTTCATCAAACCAATCTCTTGAATTGTCTCTAAAAGATGCGAGATCTGAATTTGAAAAAGAATATTTAGTATCGCAAATAAAGAGATTTAATGGTAATATGTCAAAAGTTTCAGAGTTTACAGGTATGGAAAGAACAGCGCTTTATAGAAAAATTAAATCTCTAAATATAAAGATTGATTAATACATAATAAATGAAAACAATTATTTGTGGAGCAGGTGATGTTGGCTATAGTATTGCTGATAAATTATCAAAAGAAAACTTCGAAGTTACTGTTGTTGATGAGTCTGGTGAAAGATTAGCAAAGGTTTCAGATAATTTAGATGTTAAAACAATTAATGGTATTCCTAGTTTACCATCAGTGTTGTTAAATGCTGGAGCTAAAGAATGTGAAATATTAATTGCAGTAACAAAAAGTGATGAAACAAACATGGTTACTTGTCAAATTGGACATTCATTGTTTGAAATTCCTAAAAAAATTGCAAGAATTAGGCAACAAGATTATTTGCATGATCAATGGCAAAATTTATATAACAATAATAATTTCCCTATTGATGCAATTATTTCCCCAGAACAAGAAGTAGCAAAATCACTTTATAGAAGATTAATATCGCCTGGTACAATAGATATGTTAGAATTATCAGATAAAAAATTAAAATTGATTGGATTAAAATGTGAGGATAATTTTGCACATGCAGGTCTTACAGTAAGAGAATTATCACAAAAATTTCCTGATTATTTAGCGAATATAATGTTTATATTTCGAGATGATAAAAAATTTACTGTTAATTCCTCAACAAAAATTGAAAAAAATGACTCAATATTTTTGGTAGTAGAGACAGAAAATCTTAGAGATGTTTTAATTGAATTTGGTCATGAAGAACTACAAGCAAAAAAAGCTGTAATTATTGGAGGCGGAAATATTGGCTTTTCACTTGCTCAATTAATTGAAAATTCTGAAACCTACATTAAAACTGAACTAATTGAAAATAATAAAGATAGAGCCGAATATTTAGCATCAAATTTGGAAAATGTAACAGTAACAAATGGAGATGGTTTAGACAATCAAATCTTAGAAGAAGTTAATATTTCTGAAGCTGGTTATTGTATCGCCGTAACCGAAGATGACGAAGTCAACATCTTATCTTCTCTTTTAGCAAAAAGAGCAGGGGCAGAAACATCATTAACATTAATTAATAATAGCACATATTCTTCATTACTTACAAATATAGGAGTAGATATGACAATTGATCCTAAGATAATAACTATCTCAAAAATTTTAGAGAAAGTAAGGGGAGTTAAGATAAGAAATGATTATTCTATTGGTGATGGTTTTGGTGAAGTTATAGAAGCAGATATTCAATCAGACTCAATTCTTTGTAATAAAAATTTGAAAGAACTGAATTTACCAAAAGGTATTAGAATTGGCTCAATACTAAGAGATAAAAAAGTGATAATACCAAATAGTCAGACAGTATTTAAAGAAAATGATGATGTTGTTTTTTTTGCTGAAACAAATTGCATAAAAAAGTTAGAAAAATTACTATCTAAAGTTTAAATTAATGCCAAATTTTGCCTACATAAATAATAAGTTTGTTGATTTTAAAAATGCCAAAATTCATGTTGAGGATAGAGGATTGCAGTTTGCAGATAGTGTTTATGAAGTAATTGCTGTTTTAAATGGCAATTTAATTGATTTAGAATTTCATTTTAAAAGATTACAATATTCTCTTAAAGAACTTGATATAAAATTTAAATTTAAACAAAATAATTTGAAGAAAATTTTTTTTAATTTACTTAATAAAAATAAAACTACAAATGGTATAATTTATCTACAAATTACCAGGGGGATTCAATATAGAGAGCATAAGTATGAAAATAAATTAATTCCAACATTGATAATTTATAGTCGAAATAAAAATTTTAATCTTCCAGGTAAAGATTTTAAAGGCGTAAATACAATAACACATGAGGATTTGCGTTGGAAAAGAAGAGATATTAAAACAGTAAATCTTCTTCCCAATATAATTGCAGCAAACAAAGCAAAAAAAGCGAGAGCTTATGAAGCAATATTATTGCAAAATGGTAAAGTAACTGAGGGAACTTCTTCAAATATTTGGATAATTAAAAATAATAATTTGATAACTCATCCAGCTAACACAGATATCTTAAGAGGTGTAACAAGAACTTCAATTTTAAAAATTATTAAAAAAACTTCTCTTAAACTGGTAGAAAAAAGTTTTACTCACAAGCAATTATTAAATGCTGATGAAGTTTTCCTAACTAGTTCTGGGAGTTTTATCACACCAATACTTAAAATTGATAAAAAGAAAATTAATAATGGCAAAATTGGTAATATTACTTTGAAACTTGCACAAATGTACTCTAAATCATGCATGCATGGATAATTTAAAAATTGAAGATATTCAGGATATTTGTTTTAATATCAGTAAGAATATAATCTTACCAAAATACCAAAACCTTAAAGATGATGATATTAAATATAAGAATGGATCCGATCTAGTAACTTCTGCTGATATTGCCGCTGAAAAAGAACTAAAGAAAAATCTTCTTAAGATTATTCCAACTTCAAGTTTTGTTGGTGAAGAGGAATATGCAAGTAATCAGAATATATTAAATGCATATCAAGAGGATAATTATTGTTGGACTGTAGATCCAATAGATGGAACGACAAATTTTGTTAAGCGTAGAAACAAATTTGCTATAATGATTGCTTTGACTAAAAAGAGTCAAATATTATATTCTTGGATTTACAAACCATTAGAAAATAATATGTCTCATGCAATTTTTAATGATGGGGCATATATTAATAATAAAAAAGTAAAAACTAAAGGTGTAAATAGCTTAGACAAAGCAACAGGATCAATTAGCACTAAATATTGGGATGAAAAATATTGGGGCTCAATTCAAAATTTAAAAAATCAATTCAAAGAAGTTAATTCTTATAGATGCATTGGATTTGAATATTTAGATATTGGAGTAGGGCAAAGAAACTTTGCTATTTTATCAAAATTGTCTCCTTGGGATCATATTCCTGGCATATTATTTGTTAGAGAAGCAGGAGGCTCAGATATAGATTTTGATAATCAGCCTTACAATTTTTCAAAAAAAAATAACAATTTAATTGTTGGGAATTCAAAAGAGTTTAATTTACAAATTTTAAATAAATTAGGAGTTTAATATGAGTATTAAAAATGTATCATTCGTTGGTCTAGGTGTAATGGGATATCCCATGGCAGGACATTTACAAAAAAATGGATACAATGTTACAGTTTTCAATCGTACAGTATCTAAAGCTAAAAGATGGGTTGAGGAACATGATGGTCTAATGGGTAAGACTCCAAAACAAGCTTGCCTCAATGCAGAAATTGTTTTTATGTGTGTTGGTCGTGATGAAGATATTGTTGAGGTTATGGATGGAGAAAATGGCATTTTATCTAATGCCAAAGAAGGCTTGATAATTGTTGATCATACGACAGCATCTGCAGAAATTGCGAGATCATATCATGAGAAACTTCAAAAAATTAATATTAGTTTTTTAGATGCACCAATCTCAGGAGGCCAGGCTGGAGCAGAAAATGGAGTTTTATCTATCATGCTTGGTGGTGCAAAAAAAGATTTTGAAATTGTAAAACCAGTATTAGAGTCTTATGGAAAAGCAATTGAATTAATTGGTCCATCTGGATCAGGTCAAATAGCAAAAATGATTAACCAAATTTGTATTGCAGGATTGGTACAAGCCTTATCAGAAGGTATGGCATTTGGGAAAAAAGCAAATGTTGATATGGAAAAGGTATTAAGTGTTATATCCAAAGGAGCTGCACAGTCTTGGCAAATGGAAAATAGATATAGAACAATGCTAGATGGTAAATTTGATTATGGTTTTGCAGTTGATTGGATGCGAAAAGATTTATCTATTTGCTTTAATGAGGCAAAAAAGAATGGTGCTTCATTACCTATTACAGAGATTGTAGATAAGTATTATGAAGAAGTTCAAAAAAATGATGGCAATCGTTTAGATACTTCTTCCCTTATGACATTATTAGATAAATAAAATGTCAAGAAACTTAGTTGTAGCTGTAATTTTATTAATAGCTTCGTCTTTTTTTTGGTCAGGAAATTTTTTTTCTGGAAAGATAGCTTTTTTATCTAATCTTACTCCTTTTAAACTAAGTTTTTTTCGATGGATACTCGCTTTACTAATTTTATTACCTTTTACCTATACTCAAATAATCAGAGATTTAGAATATTATAAGAAAAATATATTTTTAATGACTATTATTGCAATCTTAGGTGTCACAATTTTTAATTCTTTTACTTATATTTCACTCCAAACTACTATGATTATCAATTCAACATTAATGGCATCTGTCGCACCTGTAATGATGATAGGTTTTTCTTGGTTAATATTTAGAACTAGAACTACAACCTTTCAATTCACTGGTATAATTTTATCTTTGTTAGGAGCTTTTGCTATTATTTTAAAAGGTAATTTAAATAATCTATATAATCTATATTTTACATCAGGCGATTTATGGATGTTAGCCGCTGTTGTTGCTTGGTGTTTATATTCAGTTTTACTTAAAAAAATTGATAGTAAAACATCGCAACTGGCAAATTTGGAAGTTATGATATTTATAGGTGTTATATTTATAATACCATTTTATATTTTAGAGTCATATAATACGACTTTTCTTCCATCAACTGGATTAGATTTCGCTTTAATTAGCTACGTAGCGGTTTTTGCAAGTATTGTAGCTTTTTTTTCTTGGAATAAAGGAGTATCTATAATTGGGCCAAATCGAGCTAGTCTTTTCCTACATTTAATACCTGTTTTTAGTGCCATATGGGCAATTTCTTTTTTAAATGAGAAATTTGCCTTTTTTCATGTGATTGGAGTACTATTTATACTATCAGGAATAATATTATCTAATATAAAGTTATCAAATGACTAAAATTTCAAAAACAGATGAAGAATGGAAATCTCTCCTTTCAGAAGATGAATATTACGTAACAAGACAAAAAGGTACTGAGCCACCATTTTCTGGAAAAAATTTTGAAATTATAAATGGTGGTATTTTTAAATGTAAGTGTTGTGATAATGAGCTTTTTAACAGTTCAACAAAATATGAATCAGGCTGTGGTTGGCCAAGTTTTTTTGAACAATTATCACCTGAAGCTATTAAAACTGAGTTAGATAAATCTCATGG
>MDSV01082171.1_pt1 | contig 12507 bp, 11 predicted proteins | sample 810851 | NCBI WGS metagenome assembly MDSV01 (sample SAMN05326640, study PRJNA326480) | marine metagenome | isolation source: seawater | place: Atlantic Ocean: North East | collected 2012
ATAGAATAAAAAGAAAAAAAGATGTTCATTCCTACTTTGAGATATATTAATAGAAGAATGCATGCCGTGCTTATCTCTATTATTGGGTACATTAAAGAGATAGATTGATTGCAATATTTACATTTCCCTTTTAAGCACAAATAGCTCACTACAGGGATGTTATGATAGATTGGTATTATCTTTTCACAAGATGTACATCTTGACCTTCTCCCCAATATTTTAAAATTAGATGAAGTAACTTTGTCAGGATATAGAAATAATGGAATTCTATAGATAAAAGTATTTGCTAAGCTTCCTAATATCAGGCCAATCAATAAAATAGATAATATAATTTCCATATCGAAATTAACTTAAGATATCTAAGCTTTTATTTATAATCATGGTTTTATTGTAATCCGCCCACTATAGCGGACGATAAGATCATATTCTTGATTTGGCTTTACGTCTTGTTATTTATCTTAATCTAAATTTTAATGAACTATGTGAAGATTGCTATATTTAAAGAATCTAGAAAGATAAATAAACCAAATAAATGATTAATTCAGTAAATTACAAATATAAACATTTATAATCGTGCCTATTAAAAAATAATTAAATAAATTTGAAAACACGCCCAGTAAATAATATGAAGTACTATTTAATATTATGAAAGAGAACTTCAATAATCATTTCAATAGAATTTTTAGTAAAGCTATAGAAAAAAAATACTTGAGTAAGTTGCCTCTTTCAATAACTCTTTTTTTTTCAGGTATTATCTTGTTTCAGATTTTCAGTCTAAGTTGGTCAATTTTACTACCAAATCAAATCTCGTTTAACCAATCGGAGGTAAGCGCTCAGATTTTAAATAAAAATCAATACATTGAGTTTTCAGGAGATCCCCTGAAAAGGAATTCTTCTCAAGCGTTGTTAGATGCTCTTGAGGATAGCCTGCCACCAAAAACCTCTTTGCCTCTTAAGTTGTTTGGTGTTACTTATTCTAAATCTGGTATAAATAATTTTGCTATTCTGGGATTTTCACTAAAAGAGCAAAAGAGATACAAGGAAGATGATTTAATATCTGATGACATAACACTTGATAGCATTGAATCTAATTTTGTTGTTATCAACAGAGGTGGAATACGAGAGAGAGTTTCTTTTGATAAAGATAACTCCTTAAAGATAATCAAGACTGAGGTTATAAAGTCAGCTGAACCGTCTATACAAACAAATGCACTTTCTTCTTTATATAAAGTTATGTCCTTTAAACCTTATTTTAATGAAGGCAAGTTAGAGGGTTATGAAATTTCTTCTGGACAAGAAGAGGAACTTTTTAATCAAAGTGGGTTAAAGGAGGGAGATGTTCTGATTGCTGTTAATGGCTTAAATTTTAATGACCCCTCATTAGCGAAGGAAATGTCTCTTTCAAATGCGCGATTAGATTTGTTAAGGGATAAAAAGGTCTTTTCTTTAACGGTTGGTTTAAATTAAAAGATAAGGTCTATGTTCTTTTTAAATAAAATACTGCTATTAAAGATTCTATTATTGATTAGTATTTCTGCATCTATGCATGCCGCGCAAATAAATATGCGAGATGCTGATATTAGAATATTTAGTGCCGACATAGCAAAACTAACCAATAAAACCATAATCTTAGATCCTAGAATTAAAGGAAATGTTACGGTTATTTCCGATCAAGATTTAGACCCAGATGAAGCTTATGCTGTATTTCTTTCAGTGCTCAGATTGCATGGCTTTTCAGCTATTCAAACAGGGGATGTTATAAAAGTTATGCCTGAATCAGGAGCAAGACAAGATGCTTCTTCAAACACAATAACTCAAGATTCTCTTGTCACAGAAGTAGTAAAACTTTCAGGAGCTGATGCAAAAGCTCTAGTGCCCTTATTAAAGCCACTTGTTAATAAACAAGGTCACATTGCAGCCTATGAGGCTACTAACACTTTAATTTTAGCAGATTATGAAGGTAATATTTTTCGTTTAAAGAAAATACTAACTGAACTAGATAAGAACTCAGGATCAAAAGAAATTAATCTCAAAGTTATCTATCTTAAATATGCGCAAGCATCAGATGTACAGTTGATTTTAGAAAAAATGGCAACTTCTTTAGAAAATGCGAAGACCTCATCTTCTAATTCTAGTTTACAATCAACTTCTATTCAGTCTCATGAAGACACTAATTCATTGATAATTTCAGCTAAACAAGAGATTTTTACCGAATTAGAATCTGTAATTAATCGATTAGATATTAGAAGAGCACAAGTACTTGTGGAGGCTATAATCGTAGAATTATCAGACAGCCTTGCTAAAGACCTGGGAGTTCAGTTCTTATTTAGAGGAAATGGAAATAACACCCCTGTAGCAGCACAGAAGTTTGGTTCACCAAATCCAGATTTAATAAGTGCTGTAACATCCCAATCCTCGATTGATAATAGTTCTGGTAGTTCAAGTTTAGGAACCGCTGCAGCAAACTCCTTGCTGGGTATAGAAGGTTTAGCTGTGGGTATAGGAAAAATAAACTCAGGTGGGAACACTTTTGCTTCAATTATTAACTTAGTTGCAGAAGACTCTGATTCAAATATTTTATCAACTCCATCTATTATGACATTGGACAATGAAGAGGCTTCTATTGTGGTTGGTCAAGAAATACCCGTCACTACTGGCGAAACCTTAAGCTCTAATAATTCTAACCCGTTCAGATCCGTAAACAGAGAGGAAGTGGGTATAAAGTTGGTAGTCAAGCCACAGATAAATGAAGGAAGCGCCGTAATATTAACTTTAAACCAAGAAGTGTCTAGTGTTTTTGGCCCCATAACTCCAATGTCTACTGATCTTATAACCAATAAAAGAGTAATCAAAACCACTGTATTAGTAGAAGATGGAGACACTATTGTTTTGGGCGGCTTGATAGATGATAACGTCCAGGAAGTTGAAAGTAGAGTCCCTGTTATAGGAAACATTCCTTTATTTGGAAGATTGTTTAGATCGACTTCGACTTCACGGAACAAACGAAATCTAATTGTTTTTATAAAGCCTACTATTATTCGCGATCCTGAACAAATGAGAGTTATAGGAAATTCTAAATATGACTTCTATCGAGACTTACAAAAAGAGAAAATTAATAAGGGCGAAGAAGTTCCTAATTTAGAAATTCTAAAAGAAAATATCTTAAAGGATTAATTTATTATTTATTTATGTCCTCTAATCTTAAAAAAACTAATGACTCTTTAGAACTTCCTTATAGATTTGCTAAAGAAAAAGGAGTAATTTTTGATAGAATTGAAAATAAGATTGTATTCATCAAATCTAATAATCAGAGTTCTCTTAGTACCTTTTCTGAATTAAGAAATTTTTATCAACTTCCTGTATCCGTAATATCAGTAAAAAATGACTTATTTGAGAAAGAGTTGGCTAAACACTATTCAGAAAAAGCCACTTCTTCTGCAGATCTAATAGATGTTATGGATGATACCTATGATCTTTCTGCTCTGGTAGCCAATATACCCAAAACAGCAGATTTATTAGATTCTGAAAATGACGCTCCAGTAATAAAATTAATAAATGCCTTTATAGCAGAAGCAATTAAGGCGAGAGCTTCCGATATTCACATTGAGCCTTACGAAGAATATTTGTCAGTTAGATTTAGGGTTGATGGCATGTTAAAAGAAGTTCTTAAACCAAACTCCAAATTAACATCTATGCTTAATGCCAGAATAAAAATAATGTCTAATTTAGACATAGCTGAAAAAAGAGTTCCCCAGGATGGAAGGATGTCCCTTAGTCTCGGAGAAAAATGGATCGATATAAGGGTTTCTACATTGCCTTGTAGCTATGGCGAAAGAATAGTGCTTAGGATTCTTGATAAGGCAGATTCGCTCTTAACTTTAGAGCAAATAGGAATGAAAGATGATCTTCTCAAAGAGTTTAAAAATTCCTTAAAAAATCTAAATGGTATTATATTGGTAACTGGACCAACCGGTTCTGGAAAAACCACTTCGCTATATGCTGGCCTTAATCTTCTTAATGATTCCAGCCGCAACATCATCACTGTAGAAGACCCTGTTGAGTATGCAATCGACGGCGTTAGTCAAACTCAAGTTAATACTAAGGTGGGTATGACTTTTGGTAAAGGGTTGAGAGCAATTTTAAGACAAGACCCTGATATTATAATGGTTGGAGAGATCAGAGATTTTGAAACGGCAGAGATTGCTATACAGGCCTCCCTAACTGGTCATCTGGTTCTCTCTAGCGTACACACTAATAATGCTTCCTCGGCTATAACAAGAATGAAAGATATGGGAATAGAGTCCTACCTCTTGGCTTCTACTGTAAAGGGAGTTTTGGCCCAAAGACTTGTCAGGAAATTATGCGTAACATGCAAAGAAGAATATACATCCAAAACTGATATTCATGAAATTCCATTAGATTCTAAGCTCTTTAGACCTAAAGGCTGCAGTGTTTGCAATGGAACTGGCTATACTGGAAGAATAGGCGTGTTTGAATTTTTGTCAATTAACGACGAATTAAAAGAAGCTATTAATAATGATTCATCGGAAGAAAATATCTCTAATATCGCTTTTAAACATCAAAATAATCTAATGCAGTCTGGAGTAGAATTAGTCCTAAAAGGTTTAACATCAGTTGACGAATTAATGAGAGCTACTAAAGAACAATAAAGTGCCTAATTTCGAATATCTAGTAATTAATTCAGAAGGTATAAAACAGAAAGGTCTAATCTCTGCTGAAACTTCGGAGATAGCGAATTACCAGTTAAAACAAAAGAATTTAATACCTATAAAACTGCAGAGAAGAAAGACTGGGTTTGGTCTGTTCAAATATTCTGAAAAAAAACTTAGCCTCGCTGACCTTTCCCTTCTTACAAGACAATTATCTGTCCTATCTAGCGGAGGAGTTCCTTTGGATAAGTCATTAATGGTTATTTCTAAACAAGCGAGTAACTCAGTTCTGAAGGAACAATCTTCTGTTTTAGCAACCAAGATTGAAGAAGGGTTTAGTTTGTCTGAAGCTCTAAAAGAATTTCCAAAGACCTTTGATAATTTATACTTAGCCTTAATTAGTGCAGGTGAAACCTCCGGTGAATTTAATACTTTACTGGAAAAAATAGCTGACTATCTAGAAAAAAGATCTCTTGTTCAAAAGGAAGTAATAGCTGCTTTAATTTATCCAATGGTCCTGGTTTCAATAGCACTTATTATTGTTGGTTTGATGCTAGTCTTTGTCGTTCCAAGCATAATTAGTCAGTTCGAAAATTTAAATCAAGAGTTGCCTTTATTGACCCGCTGGCTGATAGCACTATCTAATTTTATTTCAGGCTCAGGGATATGGATTTTATTGATAATAATAACTGGAGTCTTTTCTTTACTGAAAGTAGGTTACAAGGAATATATTAAAAATATAGTTGATGATTTGTTGATCAAAATACCTTATTTAAGTAAATTTTTAATTCAGGCAGATCTCTCAAGATTCTTAAGCGCTTTAAGCATTATGAGAAGCAACAATATTCCTATTATGAATGCCGTTATGATTTCTTTAAGAACGGTATCAAATTTGTCTCTGCAGAGAGCATTAAGGATTAATTTAGATAAAATAGCTGAAGGTGAATCAATGTCCTCCTGCTTAGAAAAAATTTCATATGTACCGCCTTTGGTAAAACAAATGGTAGCAAGTGGAGAGGTAAGTGGAGAATTAGAAACTATGTTAGCAAAATCATCTGATTATTTGGATCAGGAATTTCGTCAATCAACCAAGGTATTTATGGGTTTACTCGAACCTGTAGTGGTTTTAATAATGGGAGTTATTGTTGCGGCAATAGTTGTAGCAATATTGATGCCTTTAATACAAATGAACAGCACAGCATTATTAAATTAGAAATATGAAAATCAATAAACAAAAAAAATTCCAAAAAGGATTCAGTCTCATAGAAATACTGGTAGTTCTTTTCATTATAGGACTCTTAACGACCATAGTTGCAGTAAATGTTCTGCCCAGTCAGGACAAGGCAAGAGTTAGTAAAGCAAAAGTAGATATTGCTATCTTAGGTGGAGCACTGGAAATGTATAGATTGGAGAACTATAGATATCCAACTACTGAAGAAGGGCTAAAGTTTCTTCTCCCCTCTAGCGAGAATAATTTCAACACATCTAACCGTCAAGGTTATATAAAATCTTTACCAAAAGACCCTTGGGGAAATGACTATATTTTTTTGAATCCAGGTGAATATAGTGAGTATGATTTATTCTCACTAGGAGCGGATGGCCAGTCTGGAGGAGAAGGCTTAAATCAAGACATAGGTAACTGGACAGAAGTAATTGAGTAATAATAAAGAAAATGGATTCACCCTTCTTGAAGTCTTGATTTCAATTGGTATTTTAGCATTTGTATTGTCATCTTCTTTTAAATTATTTTCTACGAATTCCTTTTCTGTTCAAAAGCTTGAAGAAAAAACTATGGCTAATTTTGTTGCTCAAAATATATTGGTTGAGAGTTTTTTAGAAGAAAATCTTATTTATGAAGAGGGTTTTTCTCTTCAAGGTAATAATAAATTTCAATGGCAAAGAGTTATAAATATACTTGATGGTGGCGAGTCGACGCAAATCTTAGTAAAAGTGATGAATGAAGAAAATAATACTGTTTACGAATTATCGGGTGTTAGGTTTTTAGAATGAGCGCGAAAGGTTTTACGCTTATAGAAATTCTTGTAGCAATTTTCTTAGCAAGTTTCATAGCTATTCTTGTTTTGTCAGGACTGTCTACGAGTTTATCTATGAATGAAAAAACATTAAATCGTTCTAGTTTACTATCCCAAATAACCTTAACAGATAAGATTATTAAACAAGACCTTATGCATGTTTTAGATCGCAAAGCTAGAGATGAAAGGGGAGATGAACTTGATAGCCCTCTATACGGCGAAATCCTTCTCAATGAAGGAGTTTTTTTAGCTTTTTCAATTCATACACCTATAAAAGATAGCTCTTATGGAGCATTGAGATGGGTTGAATACTCAAAAGAAGGTACGCAAATAATTAGGTCAGAATATTCTTATGCAGACAAAGTTTTGGACTCTTTGAAACACTCTTCTATTTTATTGGAAAGTGTTGATTCACTAGATCTAAAATTTTTTAATCAAGGTTCTTTCACAGAGGTATGGCCTCCTCAAGAGGCGTTAGAATTTTCTGAACTACCACAAATGATTGAAATATCCTTCAAATTTGAATTATATGGTGATATTTTTAGAAGATATCTCCTTACTAAATAAGAGATATGAGAAGACTGAATAAAGAAGATGGGGGAGTTTTAGTCTTGGTTTTACTGGTGGTTGCTTTAGTCTTATCTATAGGTGTGCAATCAGTAGATAGGCTTCATTTTACCTTCAATCAGGCAGTCAAAATACTTAAGGACGACCAGTCTTATTGGTATGCCCTTGGTCTTGAATCAAACGCAGGTGATCTCCTTATAAAACACTACGCAGATAAAGATTTTTTTAAACCATTAATACTTGATAACAAAGTACCTCTAATACAATTCAGTATAAACGAGACAATTATTGAAGGTTCGTTAAAAGACTTAACATCTTGTTTTAATTTAAACAGTCTTGTTCAACTTGACAATAAAGGCAATAGGTTAATTGCTAATAATCAGGGTTTAGTTTTATACAGAAACTTGCTCTTATCTCTGGAAATTGATAGCTTCGAGATCGAAAATTTAATATATGGCTTATTGGATTGGGTTGATAGTGATGACTCTTTGGTAAATAGTCACGGAGCTGAAGATAATTTTTATACTCGACAAGACAATCCATATTTAACTGCTAATCAACTTTTAAGCAACGAGTCTGAACTAGCTAGTATAAAGAATTACAATAATGATATCTTAAAAAAGATTTTGCCATTTGTCTGTGTACTGCCTAAACCAGGTCTCTCTAGAATGAATATTAATTCTATTTCTATAAACAAACCAGAAATCCTAATGATGCTCTTTGGACAAGGCCTGACAAGAGAATCTGCTTTACAGATTCTCGCTGATCGACCTTCAGAAGGATACCTGGCTATTGATGAGTTCCTATCACATCGGGCATTGAAAGATTTGGAGAACTCTAGATCTGCAGAATCGTATCTTGCGCTTAGTTCTAATTATTACTTATTAAATTCAAAGATAATTTCTAAAAACCATTCTTTTATTATGAATTCATCTTTAAAGTTATTAGACTCCGGTGATGTTGAAGTTTTTAAAAGAGAGTTAATATTTTAATGAATATTTTATCTTTTATCATATCGCCTGATAACTCCATTTCATGGGTATTGAAAGATCTGTCTGGCGATTTAATTAACAAAGGTGTCGCTTCTAGCCTGAAAGAATTTTTAAATATCAAAGCTGAATATATAAAGGGTTATATTTATAACCCTCTTCTGACCAGAAGAGAATTACAAGTGCCTCCTGCAAAAACTTCTGAAATAAATTCTTCTATACCTTTTCTTTTAGAAGATGAATTGCTCTCTGATATAGAAGATCTTCATATAGTAACTTCTCAAAGAAGGGCTGACGGCAATGTGTCCTTATGCATGGTCCCTCATCGTATTATGAAGGATATTGATGAACAGATAATTAATAGTCACCTGGAGATTGGAAGTTTGTGTGATTTAACAGACGCCATCCCGTCAAATGCATCAGAAGCAACCTTAGTAATTTTTAAAGAATATGCAATTTTAAAAGCCGGTCCTCATTGGTCTTGGTGCTCTGATATGCAAACTATTTTAGGATTACTGAAAAACATTTTTGATGAATTCCAGTTGAAAACCTTTAAGGTATTTTTAAATAGCGATTTAAAAATTGACTGGTCTTCTTTCATACAAATAGAACCTGAGTTGCACTATATTAAAAATGAACAAGATTATCTTTTACATCAATCTAATTTGAATAAAGAAGGTCTAAATTTATTGATCAATCAGTATGAACCAAGGTTGCCTTGGAAAAAATGGTATAAAGCCTGGAAAATGCCAATTTTTAGCCTCTTTTTAATAATAGTATTATATTTTTTTCAGCTTTCTTATGAATTATTTTTAAATAACTCTTCTGTTACAAAATTAAATTTAAGCGCCAAGACTCTATTCTTTACCTCTTTTCCAGAAGAAAATAGAAGTCTAGATTATAAATTATTATTAAGAAAGAAGCTTAGAAATATTCCTGACGACAGAGATATTATTTTTTTATCTACTCTTGGAGAAATTTCAAAGATCATAATCAATAATAAGAACATCTCGCTCAATGAAGTTTCATACGATTTAAATAAAAACCAATTTATATTAGAGTTAGAAATGTCATCTTTTGAAGATATTGAAGTTCTGAAATCTGTAATGATTCGGTCAGGGCTAGTTGTTGAGGTCGGATCATCCAGAAGATTTGGAGCGTCAATATTGAGTCAAATAATTGTAAAAAATTAAATGAAATTATTTTTTGATAAGTTAAATAAGAAAGAGCAAGTTTCCTGTGTATTGGTTATATTTGCCATTACTACCCTAGTGATCTTTTTGATCAACCTTTATATAACTAGTAGTCTTAGCGAATCTAAATATAATTTAAATAAAGCAAACCAACTTTTATCTGATGTTAAAAATTCTGTAGATTACAGCTCGACTATTAATGAGATTGATGAGAAGAAAGAAGTAGCTACTTCAGTAATTAGCAGCACTTCAAAAAAATACAATGTAGTCATTAGCAGCATTGAGAGCAATGATCAAAACGAAGTTTCGATATCTATAGATATCGTTAGCTTTAACGATCTTTATCGCTGGTTAAAGAATCTAGAAGTAAATTCAAAAATTTATACAGTTAAAGCCTCCTTAATACGAAACCAGCTTATAAAAGAAAAGGAGGAAACTGTCAGGGTGCGCTTGGTGTTGGCTTCAAGAAGATGAGAGTAAAGTATTTACTTTTAGCATCAACAGTTCTAATTTTTTTTACCATACTAACTTTCCCCATGAAGGGAGTAGTTATATTTATACCAAATGATAATATTTCTGTTTTAGGCTCTTCAGGATTTTGGTGGAAAGGACAAATTTATTCTTTAAATATTGATGAGCAGAACCTGGGTACGGTATCGCTAGCGCTTGATTTCTCTGGCCTGCTGAGTAAAAAAATTAAATTTAAAGTTAACCAGAAAAATTCTTTCTTAATTTCATCTGGTTACTTGTCTAAATCTTTTAAAGATTGGGAGCTTGAAGATGTTCAATTTAAACTAGATCTGACGCAAAGCACTTTACAGTCTTTAATTTATTCATCTGAAGGTTACATAGAAAAATTGATATTCAATAACAAAGGTTGTGTAGAAGCTAGAGGAAAGATAAGTTCAAAAGTATCTGATATATTTGGTCTATTTTCTAGAGATTTATTGTTGTCATCTAGTATAACCTGCAAAGAAGATTCTATTTATGGAATTTTTCAGGCCAAGGACAAAGAAGTTTTAAATGGTTATTTTTCTCTAGATGTTAACTATCATTACAAAATGGAAGCTTATTCTCAAAAACTTAATTCAAAATTAAGTGAATTGCAGAAGCTTAAATTCAATCTATCGCCATCCATTAAAGCAGAAGGAAGTTTGAGTGAACTAGTTAGTTCATTAAGACAGTAATTTTTTAAGGGGCCATTAAAAGGTTAAAAATATACTCTTGAAATCTTTTACCCACAAGAGCGTAAATTCGATCAACCATTGAATAGAGTCATTCATGCTCTAAAGTACTAATTCTAATTGGCGTTAATTTTGTATCCTAATGCTTTGCCTACAGCAATGTAGTGCTCTAATCCATTAGCATAAGCTCCGCTTAAAACAGCTTCTTTTGCGTTGTTGTTGTGAAGTAGGTAATAAAATTCATTAAAGCCAGGTTCTCCTCTTTCTCCTGGATCGATGCCGTTAGGACCGGTGTTTAATTTTTTTGATAATTTAATTGTGACAACATCCACTTTACCGTTATAAATTACATCTCCTCCTGCTTCGTTCGGCTTATCATAATCATGCCTTATACTAGACCAAAACAACTCCTTGTTTTTTGTCATGCCTAGTTTTGGAGAAAAGGCAGGGAAGGGAGCCCATCTAGGATAATTCTCTCTTATAAAATCTAGTTGGTTTAGCTGATTTGTTTCAATGATGACAACAAAATGCCCTTCACCGTCATTAATTAAGACCCTTCCATTACATAAATAATCATCTGGAATAATTGGGTCCCCAGATACTCCATACCAATTACATCCTGCGTCTTCAGCATAAATATCGGTATATCCATCGCTATTAAAGTCATAAAAATGCATGTTATGAGTACCCGGAGAAAAGAGAGACCAGTTGAATAGTCTCTCTTCCGTTTCATCAACGTACGTTCCATTGTTGTTTGTTAGAAACTGCATGATAGAGAAACCGTATTTGTGACCTTGAGCCCATATCATTGAGGCAATAATAATGTCCATATCACCGTCAGAGTCATAATCTATTGGGTGTGATCTAACATCGTGAGACAGTCCAACTGAATTTTCCCATCCAGAAACTATTGGAATATCCTTATAAAGATCCTTCTCAAAAAATGGTTTTGGGAGCTCAATAACATCAACTATATTTGTTAGATCATTTGGAAGATATCTTGCGATAACATTAGTGAAATCTGCAATATTATAAGAAAGTCCCACACCTGCTGTATCTGTATAAATAATATTAAGAAATTCATCGTCATAAAATGCTGAAGCTGACATATGTCCAGGAACTCCATTGCTCTCTACTTCAACTGCCTCAAAACTTAGTAAACCATTATTTTTAAAGATAATTGGTTTTCCATTGAATTCTCCTCCCCAGCTTTGACATATCACATCCTCGTCTCCATCATTTTCATAATCAAATTTATTTGATCCATGACAACCAACGTTAATAGGCACTTCTGAGAATGTATTATCCGAAGGATTAAACACCCAACTTGTAGCATCTCCCGGCTCACCATCTTTAAGCTCTCCTTCATCCACTCCAGGAAAAAGTACTTGAAATGTGCCATCGGAATTTAGTAAAGGATACTGATGGGTTCCTCCAGGAATTTTCTTATAAATAAAATCTGTTAAATTTCTATCCTTATCATATACGAGTGCAGCAGCTCTGCCATTAGCAGGCATATTAAAACCTTCCCAGTTTGAATGAAAAACATAAACCCTATCGTCAAAAGCTAAATGAGATCCGTATCCAATACCTCCACTTTGTGTTTCCTCAAACGAATAGGTATCGAGAGTTGTTGAAAAATTTGTCTCTGGAACGCTAAGACTTTTGTACCAAACTTTATTGAGGTTTATTTTTGTACTATAAGGCTGATGGTTAAGCTCAATATCTTCAATGACTTTTGAGTGCGAAGACCAATCAGGATAAACATGATTTGTGCTATCAAGATTTAGCACCGTTATTGTTAAGGCCTGAATGGTGGTATTGACTCCATCATTAAGGCTAATCACTAAATCATAGACATTATTTCCTCC
>MDSV01066271.1_pt1 | contig 12506 bp, 11 predicted proteins | sample 810851 | NCBI WGS metagenome assembly MDSV01 (sample SAMN05326640, study PRJNA326480) | marine metagenome | isolation source: seawater | place: Atlantic Ocean: North East | collected 2012
CATAGTGGATAAATCGTTTGTACAAGGCAAATCCAATACCTTTCCCTCTGTGATCTTCTTGTACGATTAAATCTTCAAGGTGCATGGTTTTTCCTTTCCAAGTCGAATAACGTGGATAGCCCAAAGCCAAGCCTACAATTTGTTGATACTCCTCGGCAACAAAGCACACAAAAGAAGGGTACTCGCCAAAACCATCTCGAACCAAGTCATCAGTTGTAAGAACGACTGCATCTGGCTCACGTTCAAAAACAGCAAGCTCTTTGATGAGTGCTAAAATTGATTGTGCATCAGCCGAGGTCGCTTGACGAATAGTAGCCTGTTTTTTCATGGGCGCAAAGGTAAGAATATGACAGCAAATGTAAGTTCGAATCTTTTTGCGATTTGTATGCAATCTATAAGAAGAGTTTGTATCATTGCAAAAAAATTGGATTGAATCCATTTGGCAATGCTGGTCGTACCACCAACAATGTACAGCTCCAGCAGCTTTCCAACCTTATAGATGCGAGCGAAAAAGTCAGTGTTTCGGGTCTCGCAGGGTCATCTTATGCCTTTTTGGTAGCTGCCATGTTTGAAAAGAAGAAAAAAACAATGGTTTTGGTCCTCGATGATAAGGAGGAAGCAGCCTACATATTTAACGATCTCGAGCGATTGCTGCCTGATCAGCAAGTACTCTTCTACCCTGCTAGCTATCGCCGACCCTATGAAATAGAAGAGGTGGATAACGCAAATGTGATGATGCGTGCAGATGCCCTTAAAAGATGTAGCACGAATCAAAAGCCAACTTTACTTGTGAGCTATCCCGATGCTTTGTTTGAGCAAGTCATCACAAAAAAAGAGTTGCAAAAAAAGACGTTAACAATACAACTGGGCGAAAGTATTGGTCGAGACCTCATCAACGAAGCCTTATTCGACTATGACTTTCAAAGGGTTGATTTTGTATCCCAACCTGGTGAATTTTCAGTAAGAGGTGGAATCATCGATATCTTTTCCTATGATAAAGATGAGCCCTATCGCATCGAGTTTTTTGGAGATGATGTTGATCGAATCAATTGTTTTGATATCGAGACCCAACTATCGACAAAACCCCTCGAGAAAATCGATATTGTTGCGCATTTGGAGCATAAATTACAAAGCGAAGAACGCCAGCCGATTTGGTCCTTTTTGGGCGATTCGACCACTTATTTTCTACCTGCCATCGATGATGTGACTGCTGTACTGGACAAGCTCTATGACAAGTCGATAGAGGCACACGCTTCTTTGGAAAGCCCCATAAATCACTCCAATCCTGAAGACTTATTTGTGCGTGGACAAGATTTTGAAACAGCAATTGCCAATCGAACTAGCGTCCACTTTGGGGGTCAAAAAGAGTCGAATCATATTGCTTTTGACTGTCAGCCGCAACCGAGTTTTAATCGAAATTTCGAGGAAGTCATCAAACATCTGATCGATAATGAATCGCAGGGGTTTCGCAATCATCTTTTTTGCAGTTCACAGCAGCAAGCCGACCGATTTGTGAGAATCGCAGAGGAGTTGTCATCCAAAAAACTGTTTGAAATCCATATCATGCCCCTCTATCAGGGGTTTATCGACAATCAAAATCATGTCGCTTGTTATACAGATCACCAATTTTTCGAACGTCATCACAAATTCAGACTCAAAAATGGCTATGCAAAAAAACAAGCCATTAGTCTCAAGGAGTTTAACCAATTGAGTGTTGGGGATTATGTTACTCATATCGATCATGGGGTTGGTAAATTTGGTGGGCTCCAGCGCATCGAAGTTGATGGCAAGCTTCAAGAGGCGATTAAACTCACCTACAGCGAGCGTGATATACTATATGTGAGTATACACTCATTGCACAAAATCAGTAAATACGCAGGAAAAGATGGTGCAGTTCCTAAAATTTACAAACTTGGGTCTGTCGCTTGGAAAAAATTGAAAACAAAGACAAAGAAACGGGTGAAAGAAATTGCCTTTGACCTCATTCAAGTCTATGCAAAAAGGAAACTTAAAAAAGGTTTTCAATGTCATTCTGATAGTTATTTGCAACACGAGTTGGAAGCATCCTTTATCTATGAAGACACCCCCGATCAGCGAAATGCCACAGTGGCAGTAAAAGAAGATATGGAAAGTGAACAGCCCATGGATCGATTGGTTTGTGGAGATGTTGGGTTTGGCAAAACAGAAGTCGCCGTTCGTGCTGCTTTCAAGGCAGTGGACAATGGAAAGCAGGTCGCTGTTCTTGTACCCACCACAATCCTTGCCTTTCAACATCACAACACCTTTTCAAAACGATTAAAGGACTTCCCTGTCAAAATCGATTATCTAAATCGTTTTCGATCAGCTAAAAACAAAAAGGAAATCCTTCAAGGGTTGGATGATGGGTCAATCGATATTATTATTGGCACACATCAATTGGTAAACAAGAGTACCAACTTTAAAAATTTGGGCTTACTGATCGTAGATGAGGAGCAGAAATTTGGGGTTAGTGTGAAAGAAAAGCTCAGGGCACTCAAAGCCAATGTTGATGTACTCACACTCACTGCCACTCCAATTCCGAGAACGCTGCAATTTAGCTTAATGGCAGCTCGTGACTTGTCAATTATCAATACTCCTCCACCCAACAGACACCCCATAGAAAGTCAGGTCGTTGGCTTTAGTGAACCCCTCATTCGGGATGCGATTATCTATGAATTGCAGCGAGGTGGGCAGGTGTTTTATGTACACAATAGAATCGAAAATTTGGCAGATTTCACTGGCATGATTCAACGCCTAGTCCCCGATGCTAAGGTCACAAGCATTCATGGCCAAATGGAAGGATCATCGATCGAAACTAGAATGCGTGATTTTATTGAGGGTCATATCGATATACTGGTGGCAACAACCATCATTGAAAATGGGCTTGATGTGCCAAATGCAAATACAATTTTTATCAATAATGCGCATCAATTTGGACTGAGTGATCTTCATCAAATGAGGGGACGCGTGGGAAGAAGCAACAAAAAGGCCTTTTGTTATTTCTTATCAGCTCCCATGTCAACACTCAACGATGAGGCTCGAAAACGAATGCGTGCACTTTCCGAACACACTGCTTTGGGGTCTGGTTTTCAAATTGCCATGCGTGATTTGGAAATCCGTGGTGCTGGTGATTTGTTGGGTGGCGAGCAAAGTGGGTTTATCAATGATATTGGGTTTGAAACTTATCAAAAAATTTTAAAAGAAGCTGTTGAGGAATTAAAATCTGAGCATTTTCAAGAACTCTATCCAAATCATGAGCCAGCTCCAAAAGAAGTGCAAATCGATACCGACCTCGAAATTCTCTTCCCAGACACCTATATCAATAACGTACAAGAGCGATTGAGTTGTTATCAAAGCCTGAATGAAGTGTCAAATCAGCCTGTACTAGATCAGTTTGTGAATGAGTTGCAAGATCGTTTTGGCCCTTTACCCCCAACATCTCAGGCACTGATTCAAAGCATTCAACTCAAGTGGTTGGCAAACGAATTACATTTTGAAAAAATTGTTTTGAAAAAAAATAAACTCATCGGATACTTTGATCTTTCAACAAATCAAGACTTCCTCCAGTCAGATCAGTTTCAGTTGATGATGAAACAACTACAGATACATTCGAAAAAGGGGTTGTTGAAAGAGCGAAAACAAGGAGAAAACAATCGATTATTATTATCGTTTGAAAACGTCCATACGATAGAAGAAGCCCTAGATTCGTTGAAAGAGTTGCAGCCTATAACTGCTTGAGATCTTTGATGATTCGAAAGGCTCTATCAACCTGTTCTTCATTGACAAGAATCGTAAATTCATTCGAAGTTGAAATCACCTCGTAGATATTAATTCCCTCCCAAGACAGGCGCTGAAAAACAAAATAATAGATCCCTGGAACAGACACATTTTCAGTTGGCAACTTCACTGAAATAGAAGACAAGTCTGTTTCTTTATGAATACATGTTTCATTTGAGAAACAACTTTCAACCAGTTCGGCAAGGTTGCCGCTCACCACAACATTACATTCGTTGACGCCTCTTGAAGAGGTGTAAAAATTGTCTTTCGCATCAGAAATCCCAGCAACCAATTTTGCCTGAGAGGTCAAAAGTGTTGGAGAGGTTTTAAAGTTGTAATCAATGAGCGACGATCGAACTGTAATATCGCCAATGTTTCGCAACGTGCGTACAATTTTAAGAGAAGATCGAAATTCAAAATCGGAGGAAAGACGCTTCAAAGCCATAACAATGGCTCCATTTCTCACCTCTTTGTTCATCACACTGCTAATATCTTCATTCATGATGCGAGCGAGAGATGTAAGGTTGATAATACCCTGCGTTAGTGCGCTGACTAAAAAGGGTTTGCTTTTAATATATTCCTCAACAGCAGAAGATATTGTTTTCATATGATCTCTTAAGTACATCGCGAAAATAGTAAATAATTAAACAAAATGTTATAAATAACACATTTATTAAAATGGGTAGAATGCATTTTCGATGATTTGAAGCTTGATGTTCTTCCCTTGACTGACAATACTTATTATATCAAACCTAACATTGACATCCAAGTTATTTGTACTGACAAAGTGGTCAGCAGCAACAATAAGAGAGCGCTGTTGTTTTTTTGAAACAAAGGATTGAGGGTCACCAAAATAAGTGCTTGTCCTTGACTTAACCTCCACAATAGCGAGTACTTCACCTTTACGAGCAATGATATCGACCTCCGATCTGCCAAAACGATAATTGCGTTTGAGGATGGTATAGCCTTTTTTTTGATAGCTTTCAGCAGCAAGACTTTCGCCCTGTCGACCAAGTTTGGTTGTGTTCATTTTGGGATTGTAAAGTTTGAAGATATAAAAAATCGATGAGAGGGAAGATTATTGCTTATTTTTGTGATGGAATTAAACGACTACATGCCACAACAGCGCTACACCATTACAGCAGCACTTCCCTATACTAATGGACCAATTCATGTTGGGCATCTGGCTGGTGTTTATGTGCCAGCAGATATTTATGCTCGCTATCTGCGAATGAAAGGAGAAGATGTTTTTTTTGTTTGTGGAAGCGATGAGCATGGTGTTGCAATTTCTATTCGAGCCAAAAAAGAGGGGAAGACACCTAAAGAAATCATCGATCATTATCACAATATAATTCAATCTTCTTTTTATGATTTTGGGATTTCTTTTGATCATTATGGAAGGACTTCCGATCCGATTCATCATCAAACTGCAAGTGATTTTTTTAAAGCACTTTATGATAAGGGCGATTTTATTGAAGAGACCACCGAGCAATTGTACGATCAAGAAGCAGAACAGTTTTTGGCCGATCGATTTGTGGTGGGTACTTGTCCACATTGCGGCCATGAAGAGGCCTATGGTGATCAATGTGAGTCTTGTGGGCGCTCGCTCAATGCGACTGATTTAATACATCCAACCTCCACTATTTCTGGTAGTATTCCCATCACCAAAGCAACCAAACATTGGTTCCTACCACTGGATAGGTTTCAAAGTTTTTTGGAAGATTGGATTCTGAAAGGGCATGCTGATGATTGGAAACCCAATGTATATGGACAAGTAAAATCCTGGCTTGACGATGGGCTCAAAGCAAGGGCAGTAACGCGAGACCTTGACTGGGGGATTCCAGTACCAGTGCCAGGAGGAGAAAACAAAGTGCTCTATGTTTGGTTTGATGCGCCAATTGGGTATATCTCTGCAACCAAAGATTGGGCACAGCAAAACAATACCGACTGGGAGCCATATTGGAAAGACAAAAACACCAAGCTCATCCACTTTATTGGCAAGGACAATATCGTGTTTCACTGTATTATCTTTCCTTCGATGCTGAAGGGAGAGGGGTCTTATGTATTGCCGACCAATGTGCCTGCAAACGAGTTCCTAAACCTCGAAGGACAAAAACTATCAACCTCAAAAAATTGGGCTGTTTGGCTCCATGAGTATTTGGAGGATTTTCCAGGCAAACAAGATGTGTTGCGTTATGTTTTAACTGCCAATGCGCCAGAAAACAAAGACAATGACTTCACATGGCGTGATTTTCAAGCTAGAAATGACAACGAGCTCGTTGCTATTTATGGAAACTTTATCAATCGAATTGTTGTGCTCACCCATAAGTACTATGAAGGAGTGGTGCCAGCACCAAATCACAACACCCAAGTGGACGAAGAAACCCTTGAGGAGTTGCGTTCCTTACCAATCCAAATCGCAACTGCAGTGGAAAACTATCGCTTTCGTGAGGCCAGTCAAATCCTTTTGAAAATTGCTCGCTTAGGCAATAAATATCTCGCTGATGAAGAGCCTTGGAAGCAGCAAAAAACCAATCCAGAGCGTGTCAAAACCATTATGTATAATGGCTTACAAATTGCAGCAGTATTGGCAATTGCTAGCACTCCGTTTTTACCACAAACTGCCAACAAACTCAAAACCATATTGGGACTTTCGCTACAATCCAATTGGAGTGATATGACCCAATCCGAATTGGTAGCAGTTGGAACTGTCCTAGCCCCTAGTGAATTGTTGTTTTCAAAAGTTGAAGATGACGATATTCAAATCCAACTGGACAAACTAAAAAACCAGAGCATCTAGGCCCATGCTTCACATTGCCTTTGATGTTTGCTATGCCCACCCACTGCCTGAGAAGCACCGATTTCCTATGATCAAATATGAGTTGTTGCCAAAGCAACTCCTGCATGAGGGTACTTGTGTACCTGAACAATTTTTCAGTCCAAAACCCATCCATAAAGACATTGTGTTGCGAGTACACACGCCTAGCTATTACGATCAATTGTGTGGGCTCACATTGTCCAAATCAGAGGTTCGGGGTTTAGGCTTTCCACTATCGAAAGAGCTTGTGCATCGCGAGCATGTGATCGCACAAGGAACAATCGATGGGGCTGCTTATGCCCTCGAGCATGGTATTGCGATGAACATTGCTGGAGGAACACATCATGCCTATGCCGATCGATCTGAAGCATTTTGTATGCTCAACGATCAGGCCATTGCAGCGCAGTGGCTTCTTGACAATGGGAAGGCAAATAAGATATTGATTCTTGATTTGGATGTGCATCAGGGGAATGGAACTGCTGCCATTTTTTCAAATCATGAAAAGGTGTTTACGTTTTCTATGCATGGTGAAAAAAACTATCCTTTTCGTAAAGAGAAAAGCGATTGGGATATTGCTTTAGCTGACCAAACAGATGATGCCACCTATAAGAAAATCCTTGCAGATAGTTTGGATGATTTATACCAAAACGTACAGCCAGATTTTGTGTTTTATTTGTGTGGTGTTGACGTGATTGCACAGGACAAACTCGGAAGATTGGGCTTGTCGTTATTGGGTTGTAAGCAGCGTGATGAGATGGTATTGCAATGGTGTCGGCGACACGCCTTGCCTGTACAATGCAGCATGGGTGGTGGGTATGTGCCTGAGATTTCTGTTTTAGTAGAGGCCCACGCCAATACGTTTCGATTGGCGCAGGATATCTACTTTTAGGGTTAAAGCATCATCAGCTCGTCACAAAGGATTTCTGTGACATAACGCTTGTCACCATCTTTGGTTTCGTAGGTGCGATGCACCAACTTGCCCTCGATTGCAACTTTTTTGCCTTTGGTCAGGTGTTCTTCGCTGATTTCTGCGAGTTTACCCCATGCAACGATGGGGTGCCATTGGGTGTCTTCTTTGCGCTCGCCCTTTTAATTTGTATAGACCGAGTTGGTGGCAATCCGAAAGTTAGCAACCTTACGCCCACTTTCTAAGCTTCTGATTTCTGGATCGGCGCCCAAGTGCCCGATCAATTTTACACGATTTTGAATTTTGTTCATAATAGGAGATTTACGTTAAACATTGACGCAAAGTTGCAAGACCCAACAGCAAATAGTCGTATGATAAATGTTTATTTACGGATATAATCGGTTATAAACGGTTATACACGGCTACCTAAGAATATGGAACAATTTTATTTGCTATATCTCCAAAAAAAAATTGACAGCTTGTCTTGTTTTTTTTAAATTTAAATTCCCTGTATCTCATTTATGAATTAAATATCTACTATGGACAAAAGACAATGCCTACAATGTCATGAGCCCATAACTGGGCGAAGTGATAAACGATTTTGTGGTGATCAGTGTCGAAATATCTATAACAACCAACAAAGACGTGAACACAAGCTCAACGTTTACAAAGTCAATAAACGCCTACTCCATAACTATAACATCTTAAAAAAATTAAACCCAAACAATAAAACCAAAGTCTCGCGTAAAAAGCTAGAAGACGCAGCATTTTCCTTTACCTACATCACAAGTATTTATCATACAAAAGCAGGAAAGACCTATTACTTTGTATATGACCAGGGCTATATGCGTCTAGAGAACGGTTGGTATATTTTGGTCAGGCGAAGAGAATAAGCTAACGCCAACGCTGGCTTCTGAGTTGAAGGGCAGCAACAACAACATCACGTCGGCTGATCTGACCAGCCAATCGACCATTGTTTAGCACAGGCAAACGACGTCGACTATTGGTGTGAAAATACAAAGCTGCGTCAAAAATCGTACGATCATGGTCGATCGTATTCACTGGAAATGACATAAAATTTGATACTTGCTTTTCTAAAATCGGCATATTGAAGTATCTGCTTTCAGATATTTGTTTCATAAAATCTGCTTCTGAAACAATCCCAACAAGCATTCCGTTTTTATCAACGACTGGTCCACCAGAAATCCGATGTTTGATAAATAACTCCATCACCTCCAAAATCGATTGTTCTGGAGAAAATGTGATGAGATCTTTTGTCATATAATCTGAAACAAGTAGTGGTGGTTTGGGGGACGCCTTCTTTTCAGCACGAGCACCTATAAAACTTTTAATGGCCATAATGATTTGGTTTATTAATCCCAATTTACGTATTTTTTTTTGAAATGAACTAGACAGCCGATTGAAAAGACTTTATTTTTGTAAGATGAAAAAGCGAATTGGCATATTGGGTTGTGGTTGGCTTGGCTTGGATCTCTCACGATCATTTGTCGAAGAAGGGCATGATGTGCATGGAAGTCGGCAATCAAAAAAAGGGGCTGATTTTCTTCAAGAAAATGGAATTCGTGGCTTTGTAGTCCAAGTCCATGAGAATCAAATTTTTGGGGATCTATCTGCCTTTCTTTCCAAGGTCAATTGCTTATTTTTGACTTTACCCCCAGGCATTCGAAAAAATCCGAAGCGCAACTTTGTTGCTGTCATCCAGCAGCTTGTCCCACATATCCAAAACAGCAAAGTCCAACAAGTGGTGTTTACCAGTAGTACAAGTGTTTTTGGACCACAACAAGGGCATGTTACGCCTCAAACAATCCCCTTACCAGAAAGTGAAAGTGGCAAACAATTGCTTGAGGTCGAAAAAATCTTATTGTCTCAAATTCATTTTTCCACTCAGATTGTTCGTCTAGGTGGGCTTATCGGCGATGATCGACACCCAGTAAAGCAGCTCGCAAAATTGCCAATTGTTCACAACCCCGAGGCGCCAATCAATCTTATACATAAAACTGATGCAATTGGGTTGCTTCGCTATTTATCCAAACAAGCGCCTTGGCAGAAAATTTATCATGGTGTTGCGCCCTGGCATCCAACAAAAAAGGATTTTTATCTACATGCCGCAAAGCAGTTGCAAATCTCTTCCCCAAAGTTTAGTTCTGAAAAAGGAGTAGCAACTAAAGTCGTTTCCGATCCTTATATCGAATCGGGGGCTTATCGATTTGTGGAGCCAAAACTTGGGCTTGAGCTTCAGTTGTAGAAAAATGGTTGTAGTGATCGGCAAATATATTCCATGAAATCACCACATCATCCATTGCTTTGACAAAAGTGGAGTCTGCATACTGCGCTGGATTGGTATATCGGACAATCCCTAGTCGCGTTTGAAAAACCTTGTAACGACTTAGAAGTTGAGGGATACGAAGTTGGTCTGGGAATTTTTTTTCTGAAATTCGATCTGCTTCATCGCCAATTGATTCGAGCAGTTGTTGAAGCGAATTGGTATCGACATTTGGCAGCTCTTCAAGTTGGGCAAACAAGGACGTAAAGGGCTGTTCTTCTGCTAGTGGAATTGAGGTGAGTTGAGGTTTATTATCAAAAAAAACTCTGTTTTCTACAACGATTGGTTTAGCACTGTTTGTTTGTTGTTCTGATTGAGAACATGAGATCATGAGTGCGAAAAACAATATGAAAATTCGTTTCATTCAACAAATATACATTATGTGTGGCGTAATTTGCCCTTAGCGTTTATATCCAGGTGGATTGGCAATTGCCATTTTTGGACTCCGGTTTTCATAAAACAACCCCCAGTGCTTTTCGGGTTCATGGGGATCAGGTGAGCCTTTCCAAGGTTCATCAAAGGCCTCAAAAACAAAGGCGAGTATGTTGCTTTTTGCAGTCCAGTCGCAAAAGGACTCGTAATACATTTTTTGAAAAAACACATTCGCATGATCTTTTGGAAAACCACGTCCATTGGCGTCTGTTGCCCAGCCTGCTTCAGAGATAACAACAACTTTGTTTGGATATTTTTGAGAGACCTGATGATAATTCTGCTTTGTGTATGCCATTGCGTGCTCAATGGTTTTAAGCTCCCACAAGGGGTAGGTGTGTATGGAAATGAAGTCAATTTCTTCAACAAGAGGTTTGAGTTTATCAAGCCAAGGAGCATAATTTTCACAAAAGGTGACAGGTTGATTGGTCGATGCTTTCACTTGTCGGACATAAGCAATCATCTGCTCGACAGGTACCATATTTCCTGACCATTCGACACAGGATTCGTTGCCAACTGCCAAGGCGATAATGATATCTTCATAGGTGTTGGCCCATGCAATTAGGGTCTCAATTTCTTTTTTGTTTTTTTTCTTGTGTGCTGTGATTTCTGTATCAGTGTATTCACCTCCCCATGGGCAATCGGGATTGGACACCTCTCCATCGAGGTAAGCCCCGAGCATCACCTGTAATGGAAGCTTTTCATTGCGAATGACCTTGAGTACTGTTTGGGCGTGTTTGTCACAACTATAAAGGCGGATATAATTCCAGTGGTTTTGCACAATAAGCAAATCTTCTTTGATTTGCTCATAGCTTGGGTATACATCCCCAGGTCGTTGACCCTCTCGAAATCCTGAGTAGCAAACAGCAGTTCCTTTAGGAATCGATAACAATTTGGTATAATCCACTAAATTTAAAAATATTAAAGACTAAACTTAATGTTTTCATCTTTATCCCACAAGCCCCAATATGCTCCAACTTCTCCTTCAGGGCCAACTTTCCATGATTCATCGAAGGAGGAAAAGTAAAATACCTCCACATTTGAACACTTTGCCCAGGTCTGGGTATTGATAAAATATTGCATTGCATGCACTTCTGATGGTATAGCTCCTTTGAGATTTTCTCCTTTGCTAGGCCACCCTGTTTCAGTAATGATTACTTTTTTTCCTTTGGCTGCATCCATCGCTTGACCATACATACTTTGCATGTGAAGCAATGCATATTCAGCAGGACAACCTTCCCAAAAAGGATAGCAGTTTGACAAAATAACGTCGGAATGTTCTACGAGCTCGGGGTGAGCAGAAAATTCATAATAAGCATCGACATAACCAATTGGGATATGTGCTGGAATTGCAGCTCTTACCTCTTTCATGTAGTCGATTAGCTCGTCAAGACTTAAATCATTTCTGTAAAGCACTTCATTACCCACAGCTGCAATATCAACATTGCCTTCGTTGGCAAGTTCGATGAGGGCCTTTATTTCTTGTTTGTTTTTCTCATCATCATCGCCAAGCCATGCACCCACCAATGTTTTCAATCCATGTTGTTTGGCAACACGAGGGATGTGCTCGTTTCCTTCTATACAAGAAAAGGAACGAATCCAGTTGGTATAAGGCTTCAAAATCTTTACTCGACGCTCTACTTGAGCCATTGTTATCGTATCGCCTGGTTCTTGGCCATCTTCATACATGCTGAAACAGATTCCATGCATGCCAGCCTCTAAGGTCTTGCGCCATAACGATTTTAATTGTTTTTCAGAATACTTATCAAAATTAACCCCACTATTGGCAGTTAAATCCAGTGTATCTAAGTCAACTAGTATATTTTCTCTGTAAGACATAGGGATTATGATTTATAGTTCACCTCTTCGTTTCACGAGTTCTTCTTTGATTTCTTTGGCACGTTTTCCAGAAAGACTGTAGTTCCACATCACCAGCATCGCCAATGCTGCTGTTGTTGCTGGAACGATGATATCAGCAATTCGAAGTCGCGTCATGGTTTCTATGGATTGAACAGTTGTGTTTTGGTCAAATCCAACGACTTTGAGGATTACTCCACTGAGAATAATTGCCAAGGCTTGACCCAGTTTGACCATCCACCAGTAGATTGCGCCAAAAGTTCCTTCCTTTCGAGGCATGCCATTATTTAGCTCATCGAGGTCACACACATCAGCTGTCATGGACATCATCAGTGTAAATAAACCTACCATTCCGA
>MDSV01179684.1_pt1 | contig 12506 bp, 16 predicted proteins | sample 810851 | NCBI WGS metagenome assembly MDSV01 (sample SAMN05326640, study PRJNA326480) | marine metagenome | isolation source: seawater | place: Atlantic Ocean: North East | collected 2012
AGCATGCGTATATATTTTGATTTTTGCATACCCCCAGCCAAAATAAATATCAGGATGGTGACCTTCGATTTCAGCTAAATTTCCTACTTTGTTAACAAAATTTTGACTTTCTTCAAAATTCTTAAAATTAAATTCTTTAAATAAAAAGAATTTTTTTTCTTCATTGCTCTCCACATTCCAACCATTAATTTTTTTTAAATACTTATGAATTTCTGAAATATCAAAGGCGGGTGTATTAGGGTTACAATCAGCGCATTTTTTTTTGTATAATTCACTCATAATTAATAAATACACTTTACTGGAGCGGGCAAAGGGATTCGAACCCTCGACCTTCTCGTTGGCAACGAGACGCTCTACCACTGAGCTATGCCCGCTCTAAAATATTATTTAAGATAAACGAAATTATATTAGCAGGCAATTGATAAATTTGCTTAAATGTCACTATGGTAAAATTAGTTTTTTCTAATATACTTATCTTATGAATTCTTTTTTTCCAGAAACAATACCTGTTTTCCCCCTTTCGGGAGTGATTTATTTTCCGAAAACTAATTTACCACTAAACATTTTTGAACAAAGATATTTAGATTTAGTAAATGATTGCTTAAAAAAAGATAAACTAATGGGCATGGTACAGTCTAAAAAAAATAAAAATGGTGTTTATAACATTGGATGCTTAGGAAAAATTAGTGATTTTAAAAAAGATGAAAATGGTAGAATTTTTATAAATCTCACTGGGTTAACAAGATTTGAAATTGTAGAAGAAGTAATTAATAAAAAGCTTTATAAAGAATTTATAGTAAAATACGAAAAATTTAAAAAAGATATTGCTGATAATACTACAAACCAAAATGAATCGTTAATACTTAGTGAAAAAATTAAGGAATTTTTCAAAAAAAAAAGTTTGTTATTAAATTGGAAGGAATTTGAAAAACTCGAATATACTCAACAAATAAATACTTTATCTATGATTGCTCCGATATCAAATGAGGAAAAACAAAAATTACTAGAAACAATTGTTGTTGAAGATAGAATAAAAACTTTTACAGAAATTATTGAATTTTATTCTCACTCTTTTAATGATGATGTAGATATTACTGTTCAATAAAAAATTAACTAGTTTTATTCATTGAGTCAAAAAAATCAGCGTTATTTTTCGTATTTTTAAGTTTAGAAATTAAAAATTCAATACCATCCATAGTCCCCATTGGGCTTATAATTCTTCTTAGTACATTCATTTTAGATAGATCATCTTTTTCGAATAAAAGTTCCTCTCTCCTTGTCCCAGATCTTGTAATATCTAAGGCTGGATAAATTCTTTTATCAGCAATCTTTCTATCTAATATCAATTCAGAATTTCCGGTTCCTTTAAATTCTTCAAATATTACTTCGTCCATTCTAGAGCCTGTATCGATAAGTGCTGTTGAAATGATAGTTAAAGATCCACCCTCCTCAACATTTCTTGCGGCACCAAAAAATCTTTTCGGCCTTTGAAGGGCATTAGCATCAACTCCACCTGTTAAAACTTTTCCTGAACTTGGTATCACAGCATTATAAGCTCTACCTAATCGAGTTATAGAGTCCAGCAAGATAACTACGTCTTTCTTGTGCTCAACTAGCCTTTTTGCTTTTTCTATAACCATCTCGGCAACGGCAACGTGACGAGAGGCTGGTTCATCAAATGTAGACGAGACTACTTCACCTTTTACGGATCTTTGCATATCAGTTACCTCCTCAGGCCTTTCATCAATAAGCAAGACCATTAAAAAACATTCTGGATGATTTGCGGTTATTGATTGGGCTATATTCTGGAGGATAATTGTTTTACCAGCTCTTGGCGGAGAAACTATTAGAGCTCTTTGTCCTTTACCTATTGGGCTAACAAGATCAATTAATCTCGCGGTATTATCTGGTTTTTTTTCTACTTTTGTAGACTCGACCTCAAGCTTTATTCTTTCGTTTGGATAAAGAGGAGTTAAATTGTCGAAAGCAATTTTATTTTTACCTTTTTCAGGTTCATCAAAATTTATTTTATTTACTTTTAATAAAGCAAAATATCTTTCGGCATCTTTGGGCGCCCTTATTTCTCCTTCAACCGAATCTCCAGTTCTTAGTCCAAATCTCCTTATTTGACTGGGACTAACGTAAATATCATCTGGACCTGGAAGATAATTAGACTCTATGGCTCTAAGAAAACCAAAACCATCTTGTAGTACTTCTAAAACACCTGTTGCAGTAATTTGTTCATTCTTCTCTGCAAGTTTTTTGAGTATCGCAAACAAAATTTCCTGCTTACGCAATGTACTTGGGTTTTCAATACCCAGCTTTTCAGCTTCGGAAATTAATTCCGCTGGATTTTTTTTCTTAAGTTCTTGTAGATTCATATGTGATAAATTGAGTTTTAGGGAAGAATTAATAACAATATATGCTTTTTATAAAATATTTCAACCCCTATAAAGGTTTAAAAATAACAGCAAAAATAATGATTATAAGCAGAATCGTCGGTACTTCATTAATAATTCTATAAAATTTGGAAGTTTTTGTATTTTGATTGATTGAAAACAATCTAATGCATTTGCCTAAGTAAAAGTGGTAGTGTGTTAAAACTAATATCATTAAACCCTTCAGCTGAAACCAGAGTTCTAAGAAAACTGAAAAGCCTAAGCTATGAATCAATAAAATACCAAAAAGCCACGTAAAAATCATAGCTGGCATCATTATATAATTGTATAATTTTCTTTCCATGGTTTTAAAAGTAAGGTTTTGCTGGTCGTCTTTGACTGTTTCTGTGTGATATACAAAAATTCTTGGCAAATATAAAAGCCCCGCCATCCATGAAATCGCTGCTATCAAGTGTAATGCTTTTAATGTTAGGTACAAATTCATTTATTTGGAGATTAGGTATCTTTTTATAAGTTGTTCGAATAGATTAATATGATCTTCATTATCGTTCAAACAAGGGATTAAATCAAAATTTTTACCTCCATTATTTATAAAACTCTCCTTTCCTTGAATAGAGATTTCTTCAAGTGTTTCGACACAATCTGATGAAAAACCTGGGCATATAACCAATATATTCTTTTTTCCGTTTTCTGGAAGAGTTTCTAGAGTTTTATCAGTATAAGGGGTTAACCATTTTTGAGGGCCAAATCTAGATTGAAAAGTTGTTTGAATTTCAATTTGACTAAATTTTTCTCTAATTAAACGAGTGGTTTTCTGACAGTAACACTGGTAAGGATCACCTTTGTCGAAGTACGACTGAGGAATACCATGATAAGAAGCTACTATCAAATCTGGTTTCCAATTAATTTCTGTTAACTTCTTTTTGATACTGTTAACTAGTGCGTTTATATACAAAGGTTCACTTTCATAGTGTGGTATTATTTGTAAACTTGGTTGCCATCTCATGTTCATTAAATTCCTGTAAATTTCGTCACAAACAGTCGCTGTGGTAGCAGCAGCGTATTGGGGGTATAATGGTAATACGATTATATTTTCACAACCTTTTTCTTTTAAAAAATCGAGTTTTTTTTTAATACTTGGATTGCCATATCTCATCGCAAAGTCGATTATAATGTTATCACTGCTAATTCTTTTGTTTAATTTTTCCATTTGTCTTTTAGTGTAAAATCGCAAAGGGGATTCATTTATTTCTTCCATCCATATTTTTTTGTAAGCATGAGCTGTTTTTGAGGGTCTAAAGGTTAAAATAAAAAGATTTAATATTATTTTCCATATTAATGGATTTAGTTCTATAACTCTCTTATCCGATAAAAATTCTTTTAAATATTTTCTAATATCCCACCAACTAGTAGAATCAGGAGTACCAAGATTAACAAGAATCACGCCTGTTTTCCCAAACTTTACTTCTGGATGTTTGTCTTTGTTTTGCATTAACTATTCTCTCTAATAAAATTAATTAATTTTTTAACTTTATCTGGATTTGTTTCAGGTAGCAAACCATGTCCTAAATTAAAAATATAGGGATAATCTTTAAATATCCTAATATATTTTTCTGCCTCTCTATATATGCTATCGTCATCTAACAAAAGTGTTCTAGGATTCATCCCACCTTGAATACAAACATCTTTAAGGTTAAATCTAATCCATTCAGGGTCTACGTTAAAATCTATGCCTATTCCATTTGGTTTAACTATTTCATTAAATTTTTTATAATTATTATTAATTCCCTTAGGAAAGCAAATGACTGGATAATTATTTTTTTTACAAAAATTCACAATTTTAGCATTAGGTTCAAAACAAAAGTCATCAATTTTTTCTTCCGGTAACATTCCGGCCCACGAGTCAAAAATTTGGACTACATCAGCTCCTGATTTCATTTGACTATCGACATGTAAGCAAAGATAATCATTTAATTTATCTAGTGTTAATTTTATTTCCTTTTTTTTTCTTTCCAACAAATCTAGATTTAGTTTGTTATCTTCGCTCTTTAAACCAAACATATAGATTATGAGTGTCCATGGTGCTCCAATAAAACATATAAGAGATTTATCCTCTTTTAATTTTTTTTTGGTAATTGAAATTAAGTCATAAACTGGTTGTAATTTGAATTTAAATGATCTTGCATCGCAACTTAAGAAATCATCTATTTTAAAATTAGATAGAATTGGACCTTTGTCTTTTTCAAAATTCACCTCTTGATTTAAAGCATAAGGAACCATTAATATATCTGAAAATATTATTGCTGCATCTAAATCAAATTTATCAATGGGTTGAAGTGTAATTGTTGAGCTTAATTGAGCGTTTAAACACAACTTGATGAAATTTTTGTTGTTTGATCTAATTTTTCTAAATTCTGGAAGATATCTACCTGCTTGTCTCATAAACCAGATTGGAAGACAAGATGAATCTTTATTCATTAAAACTTTTATTAACTTGCTCATAATAATTAATTTATATTTATAAGTATATTATTTGCCTATAGGACATGTTAATTGCTTATATAACTATTTATACATAGTTTTACACAATTTATTCACTTTTATTATAAAAAAAAATAAAGGTTTATAACAAATTAAAAAGTTTGATCAGACATGGGTAAAAGTATTATTATCTATATCAACAGCTAATAAAATGTAAAAATATTGTTAATAAATGTTAATACTTAATAAATAAATAAAAAAAAATTGTACAAAATAAACTTATAAAAACAATATCAACAGATTTATGTCCGAAAAATACAATGTATATCTTATATCAGATTCAACTGGGGAGACGTTAGATAGAATTTTTTTATCACTAAAATCTCAATTCTCAAACTTTGAATATTACAAGAAGGAGTATGCCTTTGTGAGAACAGAGCAACAAATAAATAAAATTATTGAAGAATGTAATAATGCTACCAATACTATTATTCTTTATACAATTGTTGAAACAAAACTTGCTAAATACCTTTCTAGTAAAAGCGAAGAAAATGACATCCCATGTTTTGGAATTTTAGGTAATTTAATACTTACTTTTTCTAAATTACTTAACCAAAAAGCATCACATACACCTAGTGCTCAGCACGTTTTAGACGAAGATTATTATAAAAGGATTGAAGCAATCCAATTCACTATGGCTCATGACGATGGAAAAAAAACTGATGATTCAGATAAAGCTGATATAGTTCTTCTTGGTGTGAGCAGAACAAGTAAAACCCCAACTTCTATTTATCTTGCTAATAGAGGTTATAAAACAATTAATATTCCTCTAGTAATGAAACAAACAATTCCTGAAAAAATTAAAGAAGGAAATAGCAAATCTTGTGTAGTTGGATTATATGCTGATCCATCGAGAATTTCAGATATTAGGCGTAATAGAGTTGCCATTATGAATGATACAAGACTGCCCGATTATACAGATTTAGAATCTATTAAAAAAGAAGTTGATGAGTCTAAAAAACTTTTTAAAAAACATAATTGGCCAACAATAGATGTTACTAGGCGTTCAGTTGAGGAAACTGCTGCTTCAATAATAAAAATATATGAGATTAAAAAAAATAAATGAAAATAATTTTAGCATCAAAAAGTGGTGTAAGAAAAGAAATATTAATTAAAAATAATATAGAATGCATAGTCGAGCATTCTAATGTTGATGAAGATTTTGCTAAAGAATCATTGCTTGAGGCTGGAGCAGATCCTTTAACAATATCAAAAAATTTAGCTGAAATTAAAGCAATAAAGGTAAGCAAAAGAAATCCAAATCAAATAGTCCTAGGTGCTGATAGTGTTATCTCTCTAAACAATAAATTAATAAACAAACCCAAATCACGCGAAGAAGCCTTGGAAATCTTAAAAAAGCTTAACGGATCCAAACATTATTTAATTAGTTCAGTTTGTATCTCTAAGAATGGTTCTATGATTTGGAACTACACTGACTCATCAGAATTAATCATGAAAAAATTAGAGGACGAATCTCTTAAACTGTACTTAAAAAAAATAAAGACTGAAACACTGCTAAATTATGGTGTATATCAGATAGAAGCGAGCGGTTTAGACCTTTTTGAAAGCATAAAAGGCGACAAAGACTCTATTATGGGACTTCCAATAAAAAGTTTAAAAGAATATCTTAAAAATTTAGAGCTTAAATGAAAAATTTTTTTATAATTGGAGATCCGATATCTCACTCTCTATCTCCCCAACTTCATAATTATTGGTTTAAAAAATATAATATAAAAGCAAAATATTCTCTTTTACAAATCAAAGAAAATGAAATTGAAAAGGTAATTAATGAAATTAAAAGTGAAAAAATAAGTGGTTTGAATGTTACTTTACCTTATAAAAGAAAAGTTATACCTTTTCTTGATAAGTTAATTAATGATGCTGAAGAAAGTAATTCAGTAAATACAATATATAAAAATTCCAAAAATCAAATAGTTGGTGAAAATACAGATGTTTTTGGTTTCCAAGCCGGTTATTTAAAAGAAGTAATAGATAGTCCACTTAATAATCAAAAAGCATTAATTATTGGTGCAGGGGGTGTGTCACCTTCAATTATCTTAGCCCTTGAAAAATCGAATATTAAAAAAATTTCTTTAGTAAACAGAACATTTGAAAAATCAGTTTTTTTAAAAAAACAATTTAAAAATATAGAAATAAGAAAATGGGAGGAAATAGAAAATATAATGTGTGATCATGACATAATTATAAATGCTACTAGTCTAGGTTTAAAAAATGGTAACGAATTTTCCATCAATGTTAAAAATATTAAAACATCATCAATCTATATTGACACAATTTATAATCCTTATGAAACCAATATGATAAAGTTACTCAAAAATAAGGGTATTAGAACTTTTAACGGTTTAGATATGTTTCTATATCAGGGACAAAAGTCATTTTATCTGTGGAATAAAGTTAATCCAGAAATTGAAAATGATTTAATCGAACTGATTAAAAAGGAGATCAAGTGATTGCAATAGGCGTAACAGGTTCATTATCTTCAGGTAAATCAACAGTAAGTAAAATTATAGGAGGAAAAAAATATCCAATTTTTAGTGCAGATAAAGTTGTTTATAAATTATATAAAAATGCTCTATTTGTAAAAAATTTGAAAAAACAATTTAAGATTAAAAGCAGCAGGGATATTAAAAAAAGCTTAAAAAAATTAATTAGTCTGGATAAAAAAATTCTAAAAAAGCTTGAAAAATATATTCACCCGCACGTTCGAAAGAAAATGTTTAAATTCATTAAAAAAAATAGAAAAAAGAAAATAATAGTTTTGGAGATTCCACTTTTAATTGAAAGTAAATTAATGAGATTTTTTGATTTAATTATTTTAGTTTCTTCAAATAAAAAAACTAGACTCAAGAGATACATAAGAAACGGCGGGACAAAAAAAACTTTTAACCTTCTTGATAAAAATCAAATCAATGTTAAAAAGAAAATAAAGTATAGCAATCATACTATACATAACAATAAACCTTTAGGAGTATTAAAAGATAATGTTAAATTGTTGATTAGCAAATATGAATGAAGTATTTTTAGATACCGAAACAACAGGCCTATCATTTAAAGAAGGTCACAAAATCGTAGAGATTGCTTGTATTGAAACAAAAGACTTGCTACCAACTAAACAAATTTTTCATGAAATTATCAATCCTCAAAGAGATGTACCGGAGGAAGCATTTAATATTCATGGTTTTTCTACTGAGTTTCTTCAAAACAAAAAAATTTTTAGCGAGATAGCAGAAAAATTTTTAAATTTCATTCAAAACAAAAAAATCATAATACATAATGCATCTTTTGATTTAGGCTTTTTAAATTATGAACTTGGGTTTTTAAAAAAGAATGAAATTAAAAAAGAAAATATTATTGACTCATTAACTATTGCTAGAGAAAAATTCCCTGGTTCCTCCAATTCTCTAGATGCTTTATGCAAACGTTTTAATATAGATTTATCAAAAAGAACTAAACATAATGCTCTACTCGACTGTGAACTTTTAAGAGAGGTTTATATTAATTTATTAGATGTAAAGGAACCAAAATTAATTTTTTCGAATGAAAAAAATTTAAATGAAAATATTTTGAATGAACCAAGTAACTTAAAAAAATACTCAAAAAAAATAATTAAACCCACTAGTGAAGAGCTTCTAAAACATGAAAAATTTCTAAAATCTGAAATCAAAAAAAATTATTTTAATTAATCTTTTCTTTATAAAGTTTTTTAAAATCAACATTTTCATCAATTTTAATATCTTTAAATCCAGATTGCTCAAATAGGAAGATAAAAGTCTTTCTTATCTCAGGGTACACTTCATTTGGAACTTTGATTAATATTATTTCTTCTAATTCTTTTTTATTTGACATATCTCCGTTTAATTCAACAATTGACGAATAGACAATTTCTGCGTCTATTTTTTCTTGCGCTTCTTTACTTGTTTTCAATCTTAAGCTTGTTTCTATTTCAACTAATTTCTCTTTGAACTGATTACTTTTTATATCAATATTAATCTTATAATTAGAAATATTTTCACTTAAAGAATAAAAAATTTTTGGATTTGGTATATTAAATTTAATGTTTTTAACATACTTAGAAAGTACTTTATAATTAATCATCCTTTTTATTTTTTTCCTCTAATATCTCACCCTCTAAAACTTCGCTAGTAGATGACTTTTCTTTATATTTTTTATTTTTTAAAAATCGATTTATTAATAAATTTCTAGTTGGTTTAAACAATAAAATGAATCCAACTGTATCTGTTAAAAATCCAGGGATCATTAGCAAGATTGCTGCTATGGCAATCGAAGCCCCTGATATGATTTCATAAACAGGAGTTTTATTTTGGTAAAGATTTAAAAAACCTGACCTAATAGTGTTTAAGCCTTCTATCCTAGCATAATAGACTCCAATTACTGCGGTTAAAAAAATTAAAAAGACAGTGTTTAAAGCACCAAATTTTTGGCCTACTTTTATCATTAGAAGTATTTCTGCGGCAGGAATACCAATTATTAATAGTAAGAATGAGTTCATTTGTCTGTTACAAAAATATATTAATAATGTATATTTATCAATCTATGAGTAACAATTTTGGATATATAGACTTAATTTTACTAGCTATGATTGCTGGTTTTATAATTCTTAGACTTAGAAACATTCTAGGTAGAAAGACCGGACATGAAAGCAAAGTTTTTACTAACTTTGAAGAAAAAGAATTTGAAAAATTTAAAAAAGAGAATGTTGCCCCAATAAATAAACCAGGTGACGTTTTAGATGAAGAGCAAAAAAAACACTTCTTGCACGGAGCAGAAATCGCTTATGAAAATATTATCACTTCTTTTGCAAAAGGTAATAAAAAAAAACTGCAAAGTCTTCTAAGTCCAGAAATGATTTTAAATTTCGAACAAGCTATTACTGAAAGAGAAAAAAAAAATATTAAATCAGAACTAACATTCATTGGGATTAAGAATTCAAGCCTTGAGAAATACGAAAAAGTAAGAAATGAACTTTACGCAACAGTAAAATTCGTGAGCGAAATTATTTCAGTCAAAAGAGATGGAAGTAATAATATCATTGAAGGAAATCCAGATGTTATAAAAACTGTAACTGATCAATGGAAGTTCACAAGAAATGTGTTTAGCAAAAATAGCAATTGGTACCTCTCTGAAATTGTTAATAAGTGAAAAAAAAAAACCTTAATTTCAAAAAAAGATAAAAAAATTTGGGAAGATTACTTAAAAAATCCTAATGATATCTTTGATAAAGAAAACAAAATCAAAAACAAAACATATTCAAGATCACGTTATAGATTTGATCTTCATGGACTTTCATTAGACGCAGCTAACAAAAAAGTGGAAGAAATTATTATGTTTTGTAGTAAAAATAATTATTCTGAACTTCTTTTAATAACAGGCAAAGGACTTCATTCTAACTCAGAACAAGATGTTTTTTCTTCAAGAGATTTCAGTAAATTAAGATACTCTGTTCCAGATTATATTAAAAGTTCTACAAACTTAAATAAAATTGTTAAATCGATTGTACCTGCAGCAAAAGAGGATGGAGGAGAAGGAGCCTTATTGATAAATTTAAAAAATTTATAATATAAATTTAGAGAGATCTGTATCTTGAACTAAATTACCTAAGTTATTTTTTACATAATTTTGGTCAATTATGATTTTTTCACCAGATTTATCGGATGCATTAAAGCTAATATCATCAAGCACTTTTTCAATTATAGTATGAAGTCTCCTTGCTCCAATATTTTCTACAGAAGAATTCACTTCTGCAGATAATTTTGCAAGCATATCAATGCCGTCTTCAGAAAATTCTAAATCAACATTTTCAGTTTTAAGTAGTGCTTTATACTGTTTAATTAAACTGTTATCTGGTTCTTTAAGTATTCTTTTAAAATCATCTTCATTTAGTGCACTTAACTCAACTCTAATGGGTAGTCGTCCTTGTAGTTCAGGCAGTAAGTCAGATGGTTTAGCAAGCTGAAATGCCCCAGAAGCTATAAATAATATATGATTAGTTTTAATAGGACCATGTTTAGTATTTACTGTTGTGCCTTCAATCAATGGAAGGAGGTCTCTTTGGACACCTTCTCTTGATACGTCCCCACCAACCCTGTCTCCTCTCGCAGAAACTTTGTCTATTTCATCTAAAAAAACTATTCCATTTTCTTCAGTATGTTTTTTAGCTTCTTTAATGATTTTATCTTCCTCAATCATTTTATCAGACTCTTGAGCAACAAGAATGTCATGAGACTCCTTCACTTTCATTTTTTTCTTTTTCCCTTTTTTATTGCCCATAGATTTTCCTAAAATATCTCCAATATTTACCATTCCCACATTAGCTCCTGGCATCCCTGGTATTTCAAAACTTTGCATGTTTGAAGAATTTTCATTGACCTCGATTTCAATTTCATTGGTGTCTAAATCACCATTTCTTAATCTTTTTCTAAAGCTTTCTCTTGTTGCAACACTTGCTTTATTACCAACCAAAGCGTCAAGTACCTTTTCTTCTGCTGCCTGTTGTGCTTTTACATTAACCTCTTTTCTCTTTTTTTCTCGCTCCATTGCTATAGCTATCTCAACAAGATCTCTAACTATTTGTTCTACATCCCTTCCTACATATCCAACTTCAGTAAATCTTGTAGCCTCAACTTTTATAAAAGGAGCTTGTGCCAATTTCGAAAGCCTTCTTGATATTTCAGTTTTACCAACTCCAGTGGGACCTATCATAAGTATATTTTTCGGTAAAACTTCCTCTCTCATTTCGTTAGACAAAGCTTGTCGTCTCCATCTATTTCTTAATGCCACAGCGACTGCTTTTTTTGCCTCGTTTTGTCCTATAACATACCTATCAAGTTCAGAAACTATTTCTCTTGGAGATAAAGCGCTTACTTTAGACTCAACCTTTTCTTTTTGCTCTTTCACTAAGTTTAAATTTCTTACTTTTTTTGTTCCAACCATAATTAAATCTTTTCTAATGTTACGTTATTATTTGTAAAAACGCAGATATCAGATGCTACTTTAATTGATTTTTTCGCAATTTCTTCTGCGGACATGTTTGTCTCTATTAATACCTTTGCAGCTGCTAAAGCATAATTTCCACCAGATCCTATACCTATGATCCCATCTTCAGGCTCTAAAACATCTCCAGTTCCAGAAATTATAAAACTATTTTCTTTATCAGCTACAGCCATAAGAGCTTCTAGTCTTCTTAAATATTTATCACTTCTCCAATCTTTCGCTAATTCAACTGCTGCCCTAGCCAGGTTGCCTGCATGTTTTTCTAACTTAGCTTCAAGTCTTTCAAATAAAGTCAAAGCATCAGCTGTTGAACCTGCAAACCCAGCTATAACTCCTCTTTTTTCAATTTTTCTTACTTTTTTTGCTTTACTTTTTAAAACAGTATTTCCGAGACTGACTTGTCCATCTCCTGCTACAACGGTTTCTTTGTTTTTCCTAAGAAGAACAATAGTAGTTCCATGCCATTTTTCAGCTGTATTCATGATATTATATGTGGAGATTAATTTTGGATCTTCAATAGTGATTTATTGATAA
>MDSV01212009.1_pt1 | contig 12506 bp, 6 predicted proteins | sample 810851 | NCBI WGS metagenome assembly MDSV01 (sample SAMN05326640, study PRJNA326480) | marine metagenome | isolation source: seawater | place: Atlantic Ocean: North East | collected 2012
CGCTTCTTTCCCCGGACGCGGCGCTGGTGGAGCTCACCGCGGTGGTCGCGCTCCCCGGCGCGTTCGCGCAGGACCCGCACGCGGACATCGTGGACGAGGACGAGGATGAGGATGCGGAAGAGGATGCGGTTGAGGACACGGACGCAGACGCGGAGCACTCGCGGAGGCAAAAAGACGCGCGGGACGCGACGCGAGTCGTCGCCGCGTCGTCGTTCGACGGCGGAGAAAAGACGGGCGCGTCGAGAGGCCCATCGAGCCACTTAGTCTCCAAGCCGCTCGAGCGCTTCGAACCGAGTGAGTCGTCGTCCGATATTCATGGCGTCGATGATCCGTTCGACGGGAAACGACCGTCTCGCCTGCCCGCGTTGCTCACGTCCTGGGTGTCGCTGCAGCCGGTGACGCTCGCGGGGGGGCCGACGGTGATCTTCCCGGGCACGCACGCGCGCGGCGCGGGGTTGGCGCGCATGGCGCCGAAGGCTGTGCGCGCCTACCGCGGCAGAGACCTGAGCGAGGAGGACGAGCTGTTCATTCAGCTCATGCACGGCGACGCCGTGGACGCCGCCAACGAGGGATACGCCGTCGCGGCGCTGGACCTGACGGAGGCGGAGCGCGAGGAGGGGGAGAAAAAGAGCCGCGAAAGGAAAAGGCGCGAACGCTGGTGGCGGCGTTTACGCGCCGACGCGGAGGGCGGGGCGCGGGGCGCGGATGCCGCTCGCGACGCGGCGAGACCACCGGGCTTGGACGATCGGTTCGACGATCGGCTCGACGATTGCGCCGCGCGGGCGTCGCCCACGGGAGCGCCCGGCGGCTCGCCGGCGTCTGACTCGCCGTCGAACTCGCCGTCGCGCGCCTCGCCGCGCCGCGACGAGAACTCGCCGCCCGTCTCGATGACCAACGCGTTCGCGGGCGACCTGGTCGTGATGGACACCAAGGTGTGGCACTTCGGTTCCGCCAACAGGAGCTTCGTGCCGCGCGTGCTGCTCAACGTGACCTTCCAGGAGCCCTCGGCGAGGCGCCCCGACGTCTCGACGGTCGCGGAGGACGCTGGCGACGCGCGCGCGCGCGACGCCGGGCCCAAGAAGAAGAAGCGGGACGACGTGTTGCGCCGGGAGGGCTGGGTCGAGGACGTCGACGAGGACCCGAGGCACGATCCCGCGCGGAAAACGAGCCTTCCACCTTCTCGCCCCAGCATGGAGGTGCGTCGCATCGACGGCTTCACGTACCACGTCCACGAGAGCGTCCTGGGGAAATACGCCGTGCGCGACTTCATGCCGGGCGGGGCGATGTATTAATAAACTACCGAAAGTAGCACCTTTAAAGTAGCTCTAGAGCACCTAAGGACTCAGCGCCTTCCCCCCGATGATCCTCTGCTTGTGCCGTCTCGCGACCGCGGACGGCACCGCGGGGGGTGTGGCCGTGAGGTACCGACGCAGCACCTCCTCTTCCTCGTCTGAGAGCTTCACGCCGGCGGCGGATTTGGCGTAGATGACGTTCATCGCGTCGCTCGGCGACGGCGGCGTTCTCGACACCACAGGGCTTCCGAAGCCCCCGCCCGCGTCTTCCGCGCTCGCCCGAGTATCGCGCGCACTGCCTCGTCGCCGCGCGCCCGCGTCCACCCCGCCCATCCTCTCGAGCGCCTCGAGGCGCGCGAGGCTGACGACTTTCCCGTCCCGCAGCGCGTCGACGGCGGCCACGGTGGCGGCGCTCTCGGGAGTGAGGCGGTCGCCGCGCGCCGCCGCCGCCATGGCGCGGCGCACCGGGTTCCGGTCGACGTCGTCCTTCAGGGCCGAGTTCGAAGGCAGGCTCGGGACGGACGACGCGTTCGTCAAAGGCGTGAGGACCGCGTCGAGTCCGTCGACGCGACCGGTGCTGGGCGTGTTGTCGTCGGTCATCGCGGGGTACCGGAACGAATCCGCGGATCCGCGGGTCCGGGACCCGCTGGGATTTGTTTCGTTCGCGCGTCTCGACGCGACGGATCCGAATCCGCTCGTGGGCGTCTTCGGGTCGTACGGCGACACGGCCGCGGGGAACGCGAAGCCCCGCGCCGGGTCCGCGTTTTCAAGCTCCGCACGGCGCGCGCGCGCTCTCCTGCGTTTCTCCTGGGCCTCCATGGCGCTCTGCAGCGCGCCCTTCTCCTCCAGGGTCAGGATCTTGCCGGCCACAGCCTTGGCGACCACCGCGGCGACCGCGGGGGAGAACGCGGGGGAGGCTTCCGCGCCTCCGCCTTCATCGCCGCCGTCGAGCGTCAAGCTCCCATCGTCCCGATGCGCGAGCGCGGCGACCACCGACCGGCGCTCCGCGGGGGTCAAAGGCGACGCCAGCGCCTTCGCGTCGTTGGGATCGAGCGTGAGCGCGGCGAACCCGGCGTTCACCGCGAAGTCGCCCGTGCCCAACGGCGAGGACTCCATCGTGTCGTTCACACCAGAGGGCGAGCCACCCTCGCCTGCTCGAAAGCGCGCGCGTCTAACTCGTGACGACGGGACGTCGTCTGAGTTGCCCCTCGCGTGCGCGCGCGCGTGCGGCGGACGCGACGACGGAGTCGCGCGTCTCGGAGACTCGGACCGATACTTTCGGTGCCGCTTTCGTTGGCCCAGTGCCGAGTCCCGTCACGAAAAAAAAACGGTCGGCTGGCGGTCTGCCGGTGGACCAGGCCTTCGGGAAAACCGAAAAACAAACAACCTCGTCACGAAACCCGAGAGAATCTCGACGTGAAGTGCACTTCACCGCCCGCGGGGATATCGCGATGGCGCCGCCGAGGATTCCCGGCGGGGGTCGGGGCCGCGGCCGCGGCGGGTACAAGGGACGAATGGGTAAGAAGTTCAAGAAGAACCCCGACGGGAGCAAGAAACCCAAGCTCGAGAAAACGGGGTTGGGTATGTTCGGCGTGGGTGCGATTTTCGCCGCGATGCTCGGCCTGATGGGGTTCGCGGCGAAGCGGGAGAACGACGCGCGGGAAGCAGCGGACTCGAGCCTTCGAGGGAGACTGCGTGGACGCCCGATCGAGTTCTCGGAGCACGCGTCGTGCCGCATGGACTGCCGTTTCGTGTCTCGGGAGGAGGTGGAGGCGACGCTGGACGTCGGGAAAGAATCCAAGAGGCACTCCACGCCGGGCGCGCGACCGTGCCCGCGGTGGGCGCTGGAGAACGGGCGCGTCCGCGCGGTCTGGGCGGAGTGCCGGGACGCGACGAAGCTCGTGACTGTCATAGACACCGTCACGGACCACCCCTGCGGGCCGTGCTGACTGCGCTCAGCGCGGGAAGAACGAGCGAGCGGACGCGACGCGCGCCCGTCGCGCATCCTTCGATTTCGACGTCGAAGGATTAAAGTTTTTTCAGTCTCAGACGGCGACGACGCGCTCAGACGACGCTCCGCGCTCGCAACCTTCGTTCGCGCCCGACGCGCTACCTCGCCTCCTGAAACAGCGCGGCGACGATCCTCGCCACGACGTTCACCTTCGCGCGCACGCGGTCCCTGTCCGCTTCGACGATCAATCCTCCCAGCCTGGCGTCGAACTTGTCGGGATGCCACCGCAACATCTCGGCGCGCAACAAAGCGCGCGCATTTCGCGGCGGTTCCGCGGAGGGTACCACCTCATACGTTTCGCCGAGCACCGCCCGGCGCACCTCCGCGCGCATGTCCGCCACCTCGCCCGAGCACGTCGTCGGCCACGGCAAGTCGTCGTGCGCGATGGCCTCGCCGCGGTCGGCCATCGCCGCGACCACGCCCCACGCGCGGCGGTACTCGGACGCGTCCGAGACGGCGCCGCGGGGACGCGTTCCCAAACGCGGTGAATGTCCGGTTCCTCCCGGCACATCTGTGCCCTGTTCTGTCGCCTGTTTTCCCGCGCCAAGACGCGCGCGCCACTCGGCGTCGCGCCGCCTCGCCTCGTCCAAAACGCGCTGCGCCTCCAGGTTGCGCGCGTCTCGCGCGTCCCGCGCTCGTCGCGCCGTTACCGTCGTTTTCGCGTTTTTCGCCATCTTCGCGTCCCGCGCGCGCGACGAGGCGTACGTCCTGTACGCGTCTTCTTCCTCCTCGAAACGCAAACCGTCCAGCCCGTCTCGTCCTTCCGCGGAGGTCTTGTCGTCGTCGTCGAAGAAGGACTCGAAGAAGCGCGCGTACGACCCGTCGCTCGTCGAAAAAGCGAAGCCTCCCTTTTTCTCCGTCGCGTCCCCGTCAAACAGCATCGGTTCGCGCAGGACATCCGCGGCATCCGCCTCGGCTCCTCTCAGCAGCTTCTCGCGCCACGCGCGCGCGTTCGCGCTCTCAACACGAGCCGCAGCGTCTCCAAGCCCCTCGTACCCGCCCTCAGCACGTTCGTCCTCGCGGCGGCGGCGGCGGCGCTCCTCCGCCTCTTCGCGCGCCACGCGGCTTCGTTCGATCGCCTTGTCCGCGAGCTCGCGCGGCGATTCAAGCGTCGCCGCGAGGCAGGAGCGCGTCGCGGTACGAGGGCGTTCGTGCGAGGCGTTCCCGTGTCGGACGACGTGAGTCTCAGAAGGCGAAGACCTGAGGTTCAAATCCGCGCCGGCGCGCCGTAGCCGGTCCATGGCGGTGGGCCGCGCGGCCGCCCAAGGCGCCATGAGATGCGCGGGCGTGTTCCCGAAATCGTCCAACGCGGTGACATCCGCGCCTCGTTTAATAAGCCACTTGACCACGTCCTCGGCCCCCGCCGCGCACGCCAGGTGCATGGCGGTGCGCCCGCCGTCTGCCGCGTCCTGTGCATCCGTCTCGTCGCCACCGGACGAGGGGACGCGCGCCTCGATGTCCAGCGAGGGGCACTTCCTGAACCGACGCTTCAGCTTGAAGAGGTTGCCTTTGCGCGCGGCGCGCAGGAACCGGCGGGTCGCCCGCCGGGTCCGGTCCTCGCCCGAGGAGGAGGAAGAGGAGGAGGATGGCATCGGCCCCGGGATCGCGACGCCGAACGACAGCGAACCCCGCGCGCGCCGACGCGTCTGCCTACGTAAACAAGTCGTAAAACGATGCCTGCAATTAAGACAACGACGGGCGAGCATGGCGAGAGATAAAAAATCGATTGTGCGGTGCCGACCTGCACACAGAAATCAGGTGCGCGCCCCGGATGGCGTCCGCGCGTGGCGCGTTCGCGCGGCTCACCCGCGTGACTCGCGAGCGCCTCGCGCGCCGAGCGCCTTCCCGCGCGCTTGCGTCCGCAGCGGAGGATGGCGCGCACGCGGACGCGCTGAGACGCGCGGGAGCGACCCCCCCCGCGCACCTCCGCGAGCTGCTGAATGTCCTTCTCGCGACCGGCGGCGTTTCCCTCGATCCGTCGGAGCGAACCGGCGTCCACCCCCTGGTGTTGCCGCTGGCGCGGGTATCGAGTGAGGGTCTGGCCGGTCTTCCGGGTTGTGTTGATCGCAAGGACGAGACGCGGGCGTCCACGTCCGACGAACACGACGCGCGCGCGACGATCGGGCTTTTGGTGCGTCCCGCGGACGTCAGCGGCGACGGCGAGACCGAGCTGTGCGTGGTGGCTTCGGGCCCCGGCGGGATCGAGCTCCTCGCGCCCTCCGCGGCGCACCACGTGCACCGCCTTTTGGTGGAGGAGGACTTTCGTCTCAGCCACCGTCGCGGCGACGGCGACGCGAGCCGACCCGCGCTCGCCGCGGCCGGCGCCTTGGGCGCGGACCCGCGCGCAATCTGCCCCCCGGGGACGTTCGCGTCGTTTCCGGCGGCGTCGCCCAAACGCCGGCCGGAGGTTTTTCTGCACGCCGCGTTCGGCGGGTGCGCGTTTCCGGCCGCCGCCGAGGCGCTCATCGCGCACCACGAGCGAACTCGCGGCGACGTGCTCAGCGCGCTGGTCACGTCCGAGTGGTACGCGAACCAGAGCGCTTTCGAGGGGTGGGGGTTCGCGCACGCCGCGAACGCGCACATCTTAAAAAAGCACCGCAGAGACGACGAGGCGCGAGACGCCGCGCGCGTCGCGCTGGCGTGCGCGCCGTGGTGGACGCTGTCGCGGCGCTCTGATTCCGCCCTGGCGCTCGCCGACATCGCCGGCCTGAGAGATGCCGTGCTTCTGAACGAGTGGGGCGCGGCGCAGTTCCGGGACATGCTGGACACGGGGGGGGAGGAGCACAAGCGCGCCGTCCGGGCGATGGGCGGGGGCGGCGACGCGACGCGAAACGCGGCAGAGGCGGGCGAGGAGGCGGCGACGTCGCCGTTCCACGCCTCCCCGCGCGAACGAAAAGCCAGCGCGTTGATGGACGCGGTGGCTCTCGGCGCGCCGGCGGACGCCAGGACGGAGACCGCGCGGTCCTGGGACGCGGTGCGCGGCGCGGTGGCGGAGCAGTACGAGCAAGGCGGGCTCGAGGCGTACGCCGCGTTCGTCAGGGGAGCGTGAGCGTTTGAACGATGAACAATAGTAGGCGCGTCACGCGCTTCGCTCAGTACCTCCTCTCCCCGTTCCCGATGGGCGCGGGCATCTTCCCCACCAGGAACCCCGCGATGCCGGCGTAGACCCCCGGCGCGAGTCCCTTGTGTTTCGAGAGCTCCTCGTCGACGCGCTTGGCGCGCGACTTCACCCCGCGCGCCACCGCCGCCGCAACCGCCGGCACGATCGCGAACGTCCTCGTGAGGTTCATCATCAGCCCGTCGCTCGCGTCTTCGCACAGCGCGTCCATGAACTCCAGGAACTCATCCCGCGTCAGCCGATCGTCATCGTTGCGGTCGCATTTCCGAAAAAGCTCGAAGATCTCTTCGCGCGTGGGGGGGTAGATGTGCCCGCCCGCCCTGTGCGCGGCGTTCATGCGGTCGAAAGTCATCAACACCGCCAGGTGCAGTTCGGTCTTGTCCAGGGTGCCGCTCCCGTCGTGGTCAACCTCTTTGAACGCAGCCTCGCATTTCGCGGCGAACGCGTCCGTCCCCGCGACGCGGCCCGTGAGCTTGCGGAACAGCCGGTTGAGGCCGAGCATGGTGATCCCTTCCGGTGCGCGCGCGCGCGAGGTGGGACTGACGGACCGACGCGTCGCGACGGTGCGTCGTTAAGAATACGCCGACGCGTTTTTCGCGCGACGGGCGGCAAAGCGGCAATGGAGCCGGAAGATTTTTCCCCTCGGAACTCGAACCCGTTGACCGCGCTCGAACCGTCTCACCGGGGGTCGCGCGAGCGCAGCGCGACGAGGACAAGGCGCGAATCCCGAGCGGCGATGGCGGGATGGGCGATGACCCCCGCGTCTTTGCGTAAGGTGTGCGTCGAGAACGACGGGTACGCGCACGCCCCAGAGCTGAACGACGTGTTGCATCTGCACCGCAAGGGCATCGCCGAGATTGAACATCTCGAGCCGTACGTCGGCCTGAAGACCATCTACCTGGAGAGCAACTCCGTGGACACTCTGGAGGGCCTGACGCACTTGTCGCTGCTCCGTTGCCTGTACATGGCGAAGAACGCGCTGATGGACGTCGAGGGCGCCGTGCGGCTCAAGCGACTCGTCACGCTGGACATCAGCGAGAACCACGTGGATTCGCTCGAAGGCTTGCGCGGGCACCCTGCGCTCGCCACGCTCGTCGCCGCCGGGAACAGGTTGGCGGACGTCGCCTCCGTCGACGCGCTCAGAGCGTGCCCCGCCTTGAGCTCCCTCGACTTGAGCGACAACAAGCTGCGGGACGCGAGCGTGGTGGAATTCCTCACGTCGCCGGACGCGGGCCTCGCCGACCGGCTGGCGCTGCTCAAGTTGCGCGGCAACCCGGCGGTTGGCGAGACGCGGAGCTACCGCAAAACCGTCGTCTCGCGCATGCGCGCGCTGAACTACCTGGACGACGCGCCCGTGTTCCCCAAGGACCGGCGGCTCGCCGAGGCCTGGTCGCGAGGCGGCGTGGAGGAGGAGCGCGAAGAGCGCCGCAGGATCTTCGACGACGAGCAGAAGCGCCGCGAGCGGCAAGCCAGGAACTTCGACGCCATGGTTTCCCGGGCGAAGCGAGACGCGGCGGCGCGCGACGCGGCGGGCGAGGTGACCGAACCGAACCCGTACCGCTTCATGTCCGAGTCCGCCGCCGCGGAGGCGCGCCTGATGCTGGAGGAGAACGTGCCCGAGTGGCGGATCGAGGAGATGCGCGCGCAGGAGACGTTCCCGTGGCAGGTGCAGGCCCGGCGCGACGCGGAGGCGCGCGCCGAGGCTGAGGAAAAGGTGAAGGCGGCTGAGGAAAAGGAGAAGGCGGCTGAGGAGAAGGCGAAGGCGGCTGAGGAGAAGGCGAAGGCGGCTGAGGAAAAGGAGAAGGCGGCTGAGGAGAAGGTGAAGGCGGCTCAGGAGAAGGAGAAGGCGGCTCAGGAGAAGGAGAAGGCAGCCGAGCGAGACGCGGAGAGAACGCGCGTCGCCGAGTCGCTCTCGGCGTCCATCACGGAGGAGACGCTGACGCAGATGGTCGCCGAGCAGGCGCGCGAGAGTCTGAGTCTATCGAGTCTGTCGACGCGTCTGTCGCGCTGCATCCCGGTGGCCGTCCCGGTGCCGGACGACGCGCCGACGCCCGGCATACACGTCGCCGCCGTCGCCGAGGAGGAAGAGACGCAGGCGCAGACGAGCTTCGGGGTTCCTTCCGCGCCGCTCGACGCGGTCGCCGCCGAGTTGGCGCGACGCGCGGACCCCGGCGCGTACGCCGCCGCGCGCGCGGCGGCGCGGCGGCGCGAGCTGGAGCGCCACGCCGAGGCCACCAGCGCCGCCGGCGCGGGCGCGGGCGGGTGGGCGCCGGGTGTCGCGCGCCGGCCGGACGCCCGCCGCTCGCCGGTCGTGTACGGCACGAGATCGTTCGACGCGCTCTGGGTGCGGGCGAAGACGCTGGGGGAGATGCGCGAGGCTGAGGAACGCGAGGGATCCGGTTCGGGTTCAGAGTCGGGGTCCGAAGACGACGGCGAAGACGGCGAAGACGACGACGAGACGGAACGGCGGACGGACGGCTCGGACACGGGGTCCTCCTTCGACTCGGACGCCGACCCGTACGAGAGGCACTCCGTCGTCACCGTCGCCGGCGCGCGACGCGAAGACGTTCTCTACGCGCTCGACTGACGAGAAGTGCGGCTCCCCCGCGACGCAGGACCCGAGCGCGTCGCGCGTCGTTTTTACTTTCGACTTCGCGCTCGCGTACGCGGGTGACACTACGCGCCCAAAGGTCACGCGTGAGAAGAGGTGACGGTGCGAACCTTCGTTCGTTTTTTTTGTGCCTACGCGTGTACCCTAAACCCCGAACCGCCCGACGGTCTCCAGCTCGGCGACGACGTCCGCGCTCACGAGCAGGTGCTTCACCGGCCTCCGCCGGCGCGCCTTGGCCGCTTCCCGGTTCTCCGCCTGGAGCGCGGCCATGCGCGCGAGGAACGCCACGCGCTCGGCCGCCTCGCCGGCGCCCCCGAGACCCCCGCCGCCGCGCGTGCCGCGCAGCACGGCCGCGCCGGTGCACTCCGCCAGCTCCTTCAGCCGCGACGCCGTCGCGCGGGGGTCCGTCGCCGTGGCGAGCAACGCCACCGGCTTTTCGGCGCGCGCTCCGGAAACGCGCTTCTCATCGGGCGGGGCGTCGTTTCGCCCTTCAGAAGTCGGCGCCCGCTGCGGCGCGGGGGCCGCGGGGGCTAACGCGAACGCGTACTGGTTCAGCAGCCCGGCGGCGTCGCGCGCGACGTCGCCTCCGCCGCCGAGCGTGCGGCGGGGCTCACCGATCAAATCGCCGCCGCCGCGGTTCTCGGCGCGCGTCCCGTCGAAGGCGCCGTCGTCGTCGCCGTCGTCCGCCCCCAGCCAGGCGCGCCCGAAAGGCGCGCCCGCCGGTCCGGACGCGCCCACCGCCGCGGGGCGCCGCATCGCGTCCGCCGCGGAGAAGGCGTCCGCGAGCGAGGCCAGGCGCGCCATCTCGTCGACGGCGCGACGCCAGCCGTCCGCGGGGCGTTCGTCCTCTTCGTCCTCCGCGTCGTCGTCCTCCGCGTCGTCCCCCGTCTCTTCGCCTTCGACGCGCGTCTCGACGACGGCGGCGGCGTCCTTCTCGGCGTCCTTCTCGGCGCCCTTCCTCTCGGCGGTCGCGGGTTCCGTCTCCGCGGCCGCGGTCTCGACGGTCCCGACGGTCGTCGCCTCGACAGTCGCGTCGCTCTCGGACCCTTCCTCTGCCACGAGCGAGATGCCCATCGCCGCCGCCTCCGCGCGCGTCCGTTCGCGGCGCGCCTCGCGCGCCGCGTCCTCAGTCGCGGCGGTCGCGGCGTCTTCCGAGACGGGCCCGCTCAGCAACGCGCGTTTCGCCTCCGCGTTCTTCGCGCGCCGCGCCTTCTTGGCCGCCTCGGCGGCGGCGAGCGCGGCGAGCGCGCGGCGCGTCGCGCCGCGTTCGACGGCGGACCGCGCGCGCGCCTCGCGTCTCGCCAAAGCGCGCGCCGCCTTCGCCGCCGCCCTCCGCGCCGAGGCCGGCGCGGACGCCTCGAGCCGCGCGAGTTCCGAGCCTTCCGTCTCCGCGACGAGCTGCGCAACGACCCCGCCGAGCGTGCGCGTGGCGCCCGCCGCGGCGCCGGACGCGCCCGAAGAGACGCCGCCGCCCGCGGAGGTGCCCTCGCCGGACGCGAAGGACAAGAAGTGCGCGGCGTGCAGCGCGCGGCGCACGTCGCCGCCGGCGCGCTTCCCGGACTCGTTCGCGGACTCGTCCGGCGCCGCCGCCGCCGCGACCGCCGCCGGGGGCACGTCGGCGCCCTCCACGGAGGCCACCAGCGACGCGTACGCCGCGGCGTCCGCCGCGGAGGGTGCCTTGAACCGCACGCGCGCGAGCGGCAAGCCGTCGGCGCCGACGCCGGCGACGGTTTCCGCGCCGCTCCCCGCCAACCCTGGGAGCGACGTCGCGTTGGAGGTGAGCGCGATGGGCCGCTTGGTGGTGCGTATCAGCGCGGCGAGCGCGGCCATGAACCCGCGATCCTCGCCGCGAAGCACATCCACCTCCTCGAACAGAATCAAGGTGTTCTGCGCGGTGCTCGTTCGCGAAACGCCTCCGCTCGCCTCTCGCGCGGGCGCGTCGACGGACCGAGCGCCGCCGTCGCCATCGGGCGCCGGGCGTTTCTTACTCGTCTCTCCGAGCTTGCCGAGCCTCGCCGCGCCGAAGAAGCCGGCGGCGCTCGTCTTCGCGCCGGCGCCTCCTCCAGTCCCCCCCTCCGCCAGCCTGCGGCTCTGCGTCGCCTCCGAGAACTGCGCGAGGATCTCCGCGCCGCTGCGTTTGCGGGACGCGTTCACCTCCAAAACCGTGAAGCCCATCTCCCTCGCGGCGGCGTACGCGCAGGCGGTTTTGCACGCGCCGGACGGGCCGCAGAGCAACGCGCCGGTGGCGGGGACGCCCCGCGCGTCCACCAGCGGGACGTACCGCCCGTACCCGCCGCTGCCGTCGCGCTCGTCGTCGCTCGAGGGGTCGCCGAGGGAGTCCTCATCGGACGAATCGCGCCGCCTCGGCTTCTTCGCCGGGCGGCCGGGACCCCGCTTCTTGGGTTTGTCCGCCTCCGCCTTGCGTTCGGACCCGGTCGCCTCGGCGGCGATGTGCGCGCGCCACGCGCCGAGCCATTCGCGCACCTGCGCGGCGGCGGCGACGTCGCCGACGACGTCGCTCGTGGCCGCGGGCTTGTACGCGTCCACCCACAGGGAGCCGGTGCCATCCCTCGAGGCCGGTCCCCTGGCGCGGACCTCGCCGAGCCGCCGCCTGAGCTCGCCGCGCGTCGCGGCGAGCGCGCCGGAGACAATCGCCGCCGCGTTCCAGCGGCCCTCGCCGGCCAGCACGAACTTCGCCGCGTCCGTCAGCATCGCGTCCTCCCGCTCCTCGCGCGACAGAGGGTCCCTTTCGGGCGCCTCCGTCTCGGTTTTGTTCCCGTCGCGCGCGGGCGAAACGCTCGAGCGCGCTTCTTTCTCGTGTCTCGCGGGCGGATCTCTCACCCGCGCTTTTTCTTTTTTGATGAGATTCGTCGCCACGAGGGGACCCGACGCGTCCAGCGCGGCGCGGCGCGGTCCGACGAAAGACGCCAGCGCGCGGCGCGCGTCCCGTTCCTCGTCGCGCTCGCCGGCGCGGCCGACGTGCACGGGCGGTCCCGCCTTATGAATGGGCGCGGGCTTGGGCTCGAAGCACCCGCCCCCCAAAAACGCGGACGCTCCCGTTCCCGATTTCGCCGCGGCGGTTTTCTCCTTCTGCATCGCGAAAAAGTGGTGCGGCTTGCGCCCCGCGCTCAGCTCGGCGTCGCGCGTCTTCTGCGTCTCGAGCTCGGCTTTCAGCGCCGCGGAGGCTGCCGCCGCCGCGGCTTTCGCCTCAGACTCGGAAGCCTTGGCGGCGACGCGCTTGCGCTCCTCAGCGGTCATGAAGAAAGGGTTCTTCGGGCCGGGCGGCGAGACCGAGCGGGACTCGGACCGGGCGGCGGCTTCGGCTTTCGCGGCAGCCTCGGCTTTCGCGGCAGCCTCGGCTTCAACTTTCGCCGCTTTCGCTGCCTTCTCCGCCGCCGCCTTCTCCGCTTTTGCCGCCTTCTCCGCCGCCGCCTTCTCCGCCTTCGCCGCCTTCTCCGCCGCCGCCTTCTCCGC
>MDSV01033858.1_pt1 | contig 12505 bp, 6 predicted proteins | sample 810851 | NCBI WGS metagenome assembly MDSV01 (sample SAMN05326640, study PRJNA326480) | marine metagenome | isolation source: seawater | place: Atlantic Ocean: North East | collected 2012
CGCCGGCGCCGGCGGACGCTCGCGCGGCGACGCCGCCCGCGACGCCGCCCGCCGAGCGGCCGCGCGCGGTGGCTGCGCCCCGCAGGAAGAAGGGCGAGGCGATGTGGATCGATGTGGGCGCCTGGGGCGACGCGGCGGCGTCCGGCGTGCCCTCCGGCGGGTGGGGCGCCGCGCAGATGGAGGCGCGTCGGCGTCGCGACCGAGACGCGACTGGCGAGACGCGCCGCTCGCCGACCGGCGGCTTCGCGAGGGACGACGCGGAAGGCGACGACGAAACCTCCGAAACCGCCTCGGCGCGTTCCGGAGCCTCGCTCGCGCAGCAGCGAAGCCTGGCCTCCGTCGCGGCGGCGCGCGAGATGTCGCGCGCGAGATGCGCGCGGGCTTCGGCTTACCCCGCGCGTTCGCCGCGGAGCCGAGCGCCCGGCTCGACCCCGTCGACGGTCGCCGCGTACAAGTCCGCGTCGCGTCTGTCGAACCGGAAGCTGATCCGCAACGCGCTGAGCCACGTGTGTTTGGCGGGCGCGGCGATGCGCGAGGCGCGCGAGAAGGCGCTGCGGGCGCTGGATGACGTGCCCCCGGAACGCGCGGCGACTTTCGTCATCGCGTTTCGCGATGACGTCGCGCCGCACCGGTTCAGGGCGCTCTACGCGCTCGTCGCGGATCCGTCGTCGGATCCCGGCGCCGCGGAAGCGACTCGTTGTCAGCGCCTGGTCAAGATCCACGGCGCCGCCGGGCCGGCGTCCGTCGCGCTGAGCGGCGTGGAGAGCACGATGAAGTACGACAGCGGCACGAGGGAGTTCAAGCCGCTCGCGACGTCCGCGGTGGGGCCGCAAACGGCGGCGGTGGTGCTGGCGAAGCGGTGACGAGACGTTTCGCGCGAGTTTATGTCAGTCAACATTGTTCGACGACCAACTGGACACATTGTAGAGCGCGATCCTGCCGCGCCCCATCCATCGCCGCGCGACCCGGAGATGGCTCGGTCCGTGTCCCCCGGGGCGGGGCGGAGGCGGGTCCGAGCGTCCCCGCTCCTCATGGCGTGGACGTTCCTCGCGATGTGCGTCCGCGCGCACGCGGTCCGCGCGCCCAGCGCGCCCGGTTGGCGCACGCCCACGCCCGACGCCGATCGCGCGGGGACCACGACCTCTTCGCCGTCGCCCGCGACGGGCATGCCGGCGCGGTATTCCCCGGTGGGTTTCTCCACCGCCGCGGGCGACGCGTCGGGGCTGCGCCGCACCGAGCTCCCGGGGTGTCACCTGCACCTCTTTCGGCACGTCAGCAAGGCGGCGGGGACCACCGTGCGCTTCATCTTCGACAAGCAGGTGGCGATGGGCGAGTGGGAATTTTCCCCCATGTGCCACTACGGGTTCCGAGAGGCGGACTGGAAGGAAACCCTGCGGCGGTTCCGGGACGCCGCGGTGGACCCCGCGAACGTGCGCGACGGCACGGGACCGAGGCTGCTCGTCGAGGCCAGGAACGAGTGGGGCGCCTCCGAGGCGTTCGAGCGGGTCATCCTGCGCGACCTGAAAGAGACGCGCGCCGAGCTCGAGGCGCTCGGCTGCGGCGTCACGACGTCGCTGCTTTTCCGCGAGCCCGAGGCGCAGTACCGAAGTTTTTGGAACTACTACATCGCCAAGCTCCGGGACGATCCCGACGAGACCGACCCCGGGAAAGGCCCCGAGGCGTGGGGAGACACCTTCCAGGAGTGGGCCGCGCTCGTGCCGGACCTGCAGCTGCGCGAGCTGCTCGGCGATCGGTGCACGCCGAAGCTGCGCGAGCCGGTGTTTGCGGCGGAGACGCGAGAGGAGGACGGAGACGCGGGAAAAAAAACCGCGCGCGTCCGCCTGGCGGCGCGGAGGCTCCCGGAGACGTGCAAGGTGTCTCTTGGCGACCGCGCGCGCTTCGAGAGTATGCTGGCGCAGGTGGACGTCGTCGGGACGACGGACCGGTTCGATCTGTTCCTGCTGCAGCTCGCGGACGCGACGGGGATCCAGCACCTCGAGTACTCGCCCAGCAACGCCGGACGAGAGGAAAAGACGGGAAAGTCTTCACGCGACGGGAAGGACGGGAACGCGACGACGGGCGATTCCATGCGGGACGCCACCGTGAACGACCGATGGGCGTACGATCTGGTCGCGGCGACGCGCGACGCGCGCGTCGCCGCCGAGGATGCGGCTGAAACGCGTCGCGAAACGTGTGGAGGAGATGAGAGCGCCGAGTGCGGTTTGCTCGCACGCGAAAAAATCTTCGCGTCGCTCGCCCGAACCTCCGGCGAGCGGACGCTGTCGGGCGGCGCCTCCCCATCCTCTGTGTTCATGTTCGCGAACGCCGACGCGTCCCGCGCCGGCGGCGCGGCGGTCGCTGCGCCCGGGGACTGGGTCCGGCCGGACTTCTACGTCTCGCCGCCGGTCTGCAAGGGCTTCGGCACCGAGTTCGCCGGGCTCGTGTTTAGGAACGACACGCGCTTCCGGTGCGACCGCGGGTGTTCGTTCGACGTTTCGCGGGGAGAGAACGCGCGGAGTCGATGATTCCTCGTGTGTTTTACAGGGGTTAGCTAGTAGCTATTAGACAGCGCTGGAAGGTCTACGCGCGCGTCTCCCGCGGCGTCGTTTCGTGTTTGTTTTCCCCCCTCTTCTCTGCGTCGCCGGCGTCGCCGTCCGCGTCCGGCCTCAGGTTGTGGTCATGGTCGGCGTCGAAGAAGAGCAGCGGGAACATCCCCAGCAGACACCCGACCGAGATGCCCACGACCGCGCCCAGCATCTTGACGAGTCGCGCGTCGAACGAAGCCTTGGCCACGCGACTCAGCTCGGGCGGCCGAATCTTGAGGACCGACTCCGTCAAGGACTCGATCTTGCTCGAGAACCCGATGCCCGCGACGTCGGACAGCAGGTTTCCCAGCCCCGCCGCCGCCATCGTGCTCAGCGCCAGCATCGTGCCTATGGACATCTCGATGTACTCGCCCGCGATGATCATGATGGCGTTATCCATGAACCCGAACCCCACGAACGGGATCGCCTGCGACAAGAACAACGCGCGCCTCTGCTCGCGCGTCATCGCGACGTCGCCGGCGCCCGATGCGCCGTCGGCGCCGCCGCGGGAATACCCGCGGTCCCCGAAGCGGACCAGCACGCGGTCGAACTCCTCGCGAGACAGCGCCTCGTCCCCGTCCACGTCCGCCTCCGCGAAGAGCGCGTCCGTGTCGTGCTTCGTGAGCCGCGGCGGGTCCGCGGTGAGCAGAGCCTTGAGCAGCGCGGCGCGCTGCGGCGCGGAGAGCGACGCCACCGCCGCCGCCGCGCCCGGCGCCGTGGGCGGAAGCGCGGCGAGCCGCGTGCGCGCCGTCACCGACGACGCCGCCTCGGGGTCGGGGATGGCGCCGTCGTCACCCGCGGCGGCGAGGGGTAAGGAGGAACCGTGGAAGCCCCGGCGTATGCTAGGTGCGCCGACGGTCGGGACCGCGAAGCCGCGCGCCGGAGGAGCTTTCGCGAGCTTTCGCGCGCCGACGGGAGGGGCGAGGCGGGAATGGCGTTTCAAGGGGGACGGGCCCGCGGGCGCGCGGTTTGCGACGCGAAGGGCGTCGTCGCGCGCCTGCGCGGGCACCGACCCGCGGGGACCGGCGACGGCGCGTGCGGCGCGCGCGCGCGCGACGGCGTGCCGAAGCGACGCCGCGGCGCGGCGCGACGCTTCCCGCGTCGCGCCCATCGCGTCCGACGGGGACACGCCGCGGCACCCGCGAATCTGTTTTTTCGCGAACGGACACGAGCGCGCGGGAAACGCGTGCCGGGCGTCTCCGGGCGCGAGCGTCCTCGCGGAAAGCGGACACGCGTCTGTCCGCCGCGCGAGGGCGAGCCGAGCGCTCCGCGCGAGCCGCGAGTGGCGCGGACCGGGCTCGCGCGACCCTTCAGCTAAGGCGGAAAACCACGATGTGTCGTACGTTTCGGATTTCCGGATTTCGGTTTTTTCGAGTTTACGCTCAACGCCGACGACCAGCGCGCGACGAGAGTCATTTGTAGCACTCGCGACGAAGCTATGCGACCGCGCGGGTTCCACGTCCCCTTCTCCTCTCAAGGCCCGTACACGCGCACGACCCCTTCCGCGGTCCCCACCGCGAACGAGGTCTTCCCGAACCGCTCGCTCTCCGCCCCGCCGCCCCAGCACAGCGCCGTCACTGGCGCGTGCGCGACGCCCGCGCCGAACCCGCCGGCGGCGGCGCCGAAGCACGCGGTGCCGTCCGCGCCCCACTCGCCGACGGTGTCCCCCGTCTCCGCGTCCCACGCGCGCACGCGCTCGCCGCGGTCGCCGGAGGCGCTGAGCACGATCCGCGCGCCTTCGCCGCCGATTTCCGCGCCGGGAAAAGGCGCGGGAGCGCACGCGAACGCGGGCGCGCGGAACGCGGGCGCGCATCCGCCGTTTTCCATCCGTTTCCCCTCCGTTCCGGCGGCGAGCACGACTCGCGCGGCGTCCCTGTGCGCGCGCGCGGCGCGGAACGGCGCGGCGTACTGCGGCGTTTCGTCCTTGCGGCGCGCCCACGCGAAGACGTCGCCTTTGGTGCTCACCGTGAAGATCTCCTCGCCGGCGTGGAACGCGCTCGCCCACCTCTGGCCGGGCTCCACGCTCGCCAGGCGCGCGGGCCGGTCAGACGCCGGCGCGCGCAGGTCGAAAACCCTCGCGCCGTTCGCCGCCGTCGCGGCGAGGGTCACGCCGTCCGTCGCCAGCGACACGGAGGACACGGAGGACGCGCCCGGCACTCGCAGGGTCATCACCGGCGCGACGCCACCGGACTCAGCAGCGCCAGCCGCGGTCGAGCCGCGCCGGCTGCCGCGCGGCGCGACGCGCGAGTCCCACAGGTGCACGTCGCCGCCCTCGCCCGCGGCGGCGACCAGCCCCGAACCCGGCCCGCCGGCGGCGACGCACGCCAGGCGCTTGGCGCCCGCCGCCGCCACCCCGAGGCCGGAGTACTCCGCGCCCGATTCGTCCGCGGGGACCGCCAGCAGCGCGCCCAGCTCGCGCCCGGAGGCCAGGTCGTAGCGCGCGACGTAACCGCCGCCGCCCGCGGCGGCCACGAACGCCTCGACGCCCACGGCGGCGACGGCGGCGACGCCCTCGCGCGGCCCGCGGAGCATCGCCGCCGGGCGCCGCGCGCCGGCGGCGAACAGGCGCAGGCACCCGTCCGCCGTGGTGGTCATCAGCGCCGAGGGGGGCGTGGCGTCGTCCGCGCCGCCCGCCTCGCCGCCGTAGCCCACGAAGCGCACGTCCAGCACCTCCTTGCGCAGCTCGATCACCTGCGAGGGCGCGCGGCGCGACGCGAGCACCGCCGCCGCGCCGGCGGGCGCGTCGGCGGGCGTGCCGGCGCCGCTCGGCTCCGCCGCCGCCGAGCCTTCGCGCGTCGCGCCTCGGTCCGCCTGGATGCCGTAGCCCCCGAACGGGACCGAGCCGACGGCGGTCGCGGGAGGCGCCGCCGCGTCGCGGAGGGGGACGGGCGCGCCCGCCACGCCGCGGGGCGCGGCCCGATCCGCGGTGGCGACAGCGGACGCGAAGGAGGAGGACCCGCCCGACCCCGTCGCGGCGGGATCCACGACGTAAAAGCCGTCCTCGTCCATGGACCCCGAGGCTTCGCGGCGCGCGGCGACGGCGCCGTAGTACTCCAGCGCGGCGGCCTGCGCGTCCTGCGCGTTCCCGAGGCCCCTCGCGGCGCCCGCCTCCGCCGCCAGCGGGGGGGGCATCGGCGGCAGGTCCGCGGGGAGCGCCGCCGCTGGGTCGAGTGCCAGGCGCAGAGCGTACCTCTGCAGCTCCGCCACGCGGAAGTGCAGGTCCGCCTCCTCGCGCTGCAACTGGCGCTGGCGCGCCGTCAGGCGCTCCGACTCCGCCGCGCGCGCCGAGATGGCTTCGCGGCACGCGCGTAGCTGCGCCTCGACGGGCGCCAGGTTGGCGGGGGTCATGCCGCTCGCCAGCGCCGCGTCCTGCGCCATCTCCGCCAGGTCCATCTCGCGCGTGAGGCCCGCGAGCGACGGAACGGAGCCGCCGGCGCCGTTCGCCGCGCGCGACGCGATTTCCGAGACGCGCCGTCGCGTGCGTTCCTGCGCCTCCATCTGCGCGCGGAGTTCCGCCTTCATGCGCTCGCGCTCCTCCGCCGCGTTCTCAGCCGCCTCGCGCAGCTCAAGCCGCTGCGCCTCGATCTGCTGCTTCTGCTCCTCCAGCATCGCCGTGAGCACAGCCTGCCGCGCCTCCGCGTCGCCTGCGGAAGCGCCAGTCTCGCGCGCGTCGCGCGCCACCTCGAGCTCGAGCTTGGCCCGCGCCAGCATCGCCTCCATCTGCGCCTGCTGCTGCTCGTGCCACGCCCTGGCGTCGCGCGCCCACTTGGGGGTCCCTCCCGCTCCCGCGCCCGCGCCCGCCGCGCCGCCGGTCTTGGGCGTGGGCGGGCGGGGGGGGACACGCGCCGAGCGCACCGCCGATCCCGGGGTCTTGGCGGCGGAGGAAGCTTCCTTCGCCGCCGCCGCCGGCGGCACCGACTCCGTCGGCTCGAAATCCTTCTCTTCGAACGGGGCGTACGCGCCGCGCGCGCTCAAACTCTCGTCTTCGCCGTTCGTCCGGGCCCGAGGCACGTGCTCGGTGGGCTCGAAGTCCTTCGCGTCGAAGAGCGTCGCGTCGAAGCCGCGCCGAGGCGGGAACCCGCGCGCGATGCCGTTCGCGGGGACGCCCGCCGCGACGGGCACGCGCGCCGGGACCGGCGAAGGCGCGGGCGAAGGCTCCGCCTCGGCGCGCGCGCCGAGCGGCGTGAGATCCATGGTGGGCGTCGCTAGGCGCGGCAGCGCGCCGGTGACGCCGAACGCGGCCGTCTCGGTGACGTCCTCCACGTCGCGCAGGGGCGTCAGGGCGTCCATGGTGCGGTCCACAGGGTCCCGCGCGTCGAAGCCGGGCGTCGCGCCGGCGGGGATCGAAGCCGGGGACGTCGCGGGCGCGGAAAACGGCGACCCGAGGCTCGGCGCCGCGGGGGTTTTCGGGAATCCGTCGGCCGCGGGAGCGAGCGCTCCGTCTTCTCTCGCCGCGGTCGTCTCGTGCCTCGCTTCCGACGGTTCGACGGCATCCGCCGCATCGACCGCATCGGCCGCATCGGTCGCGTCCATCACCGCGCGCGCGCTCGGGATGGCCGTCGTGGCCGCGCCGAGGTCGACGTCGTCATCCGCCGCGTCTGGCGAGGGCGCCTCCGGCTCGCGTTCGGAAAACAAAGACCCGCCGTGGCGCGCGTTCGGGTCCGCGTCGCTCGCCGCGGGGACGCGCGGAGGGGGAGGGGGCATGGCGGCGGTGTCGATCGCGGCGGTGACGTCCGCGTCTGGCTTTCCCCGCGCCGAGGGCGGGGTGAGCAGGATGGTGTTCACGGCGTCCACCGCGCTCGTCACCGCGTCGTCTCCGTCGGCGGATTCGTCCGCCGTCGCCTCCGTCGAGACATCCGACTCCAGGCGGGGCTTGCCGCTACGGGTCTTGGACGACCCAGCGGTAGCGGGACTTCGCGCATCGAGCTTACGTGCGCGCGTGGACTTGGGCGCGGACTTGGGGGCGACGAAGCCGCCGGGCGTGTTCTCGTCTCGCCTCGAGAGCGCCACGCCCGGCGACCGCCACGGCGCCTTCTTCGCGGATTTCGCGCCCGGCGTGCGGTCCGCGTTGGACACGGGGGCGATGTCGGACTTGCTGGCGTGCCCGGAGGGCGCGCCCGCTACTGGAGGGGATCCCATGCTTGACGCCCACGCGTGCGCTGCGCGACGTGCGGGGTGCAATGCCACCGCGGCGTCGGCCCGTCCCAGGTTGCGGGCGGGGGAATGAATGCACGCGAAAACCAAACGGTTTGGCAACGGTAAAAAAAAACGTCTTTTTCGTGAAGCCAACCTTTTTCGCTTTGCTGTTTACATGACGCGCGCCGTTCCAGTCGCGCGTCGGCGCGCGAGCCCGCTCTTCGCGCGCGCACGATAGTACCGTTCTTCCTTCGCCTCGGCCGTTCGACCGCTCCGCCGCTTCGAAGGCAGGGTGCCTAGCGCGCCACCGCTTCGTCCTCGTCGTCCAGCCCGAACTCGCCGAGCCCCAGCCCGGGCTCGTCCTCGTCGTCCAGATCGAACGGCGAGCCCTTGCCAAAGGCGCCCAGCGGGGCCACTTCCTTCTCCTGCTTGTCGATGGGCGCGCCGTACTTGCCCGCGAGCTTCTCCGCGATCACGCGCCGGACGTCCGCCTCGACAGACTCGAGCACGTGCGGGTTCTCCGTCATGTACTCCATGGCCTTCTCGCGCCCCTGCCCCAGCCGCTCCTCGCCGTACGAGTACCACGAGCCGCGGCGCTCGATGACGCCCATCTCATCCGCCGCGTCCAGCGTGCACCCTAAACCCGAGATGCCCATGCCGAAGATCATGTCGAACTCGGCAACCTTGTACGGCGGCGCCACCTTATTCTTGGCCACCTTGCACTTGACGCGCACGCCCTCGTCGTCCGCGCCGGCCTTGCCCTTGATGATCTCCTTGCGCCGGATGTCCAGCCGCACCGAGGCGTAGAACTTGAGCGCGTTGCCGCCGGTGGTGATCTCGGGGTTGCCGTAGATGACGCCGACTTTCGACCGCAGCTGGTTCAGGAAGATGATGGTCACGCCAGCCTTCGCCGCGTTCACGTTGATCTTCCGCAGCGCCTGGCTCATCAGCCGCGCGTGTGCGCCCACCTGGACCATCCCGATCTCGCCCTCGATCTCCGAGCGCGGGACGAGCGCGGCGACGGAGTCGACGACGATGAGGTCGACGGCGTTGCTGCGCACGAGCGTGTCCACGACTTCCAGCGCCATCTCGCCCGTCTCCGGCTGGCACACGACGACTTCGTCCACGTCCAGCCCGAGCCTCTGCGAGTACTCGGGGTCGAACGCGTGCTCGGCATCGATCAGCGCGACGGTCCCGCCCACCTTCTGCATCTCCGCCATGGCGTGCAGCGCGAGCGTGGTCTTACCGGAGGACTCGGGGCCGTACACCTCCACGATGCGCCCGCGGGGCATGCCACCCCCGAGCGCGATGTCCAGCGTCATGGCGCCCGAGGGAAACGTGCTCACCTTAGCCTGGCTCGCGCTCCCGAGCTTCATGATGCTCCCCTTGCCGAAGTTGGCGTCGATCTCACCTAAAACGCGGTCCAGCGCCTTCTTCTTGGCGTCCTTATTCGCCGCCGCCGCGGCGTCCGACGCGGGCGTGGCGGCGGCTTTGGCGCTCGCCGTCTTCGCCTTGGCCGTCTTCGGCTTCGCCTTGGCGCCGGAAGCCTTGGGCGCCTTCGCGGACGCCGCGGAGGAGGAGGAGAACGAGGCACTCTGCGCGGACTGCGCCAGGAGGCGGGATGCGAGCGACCCGCCGCCGTTCGCGGACGCCGAGCCCGAGGAGCCCGAGGTGGGCGCGTCGTCCGCCGCGGCGCGCGCGCGGACGCCCAGGCCCGCGGGGGCCACCGCGCGGAATCGGCGCGCGGAGGACGCGGCGGGGCGGGCGACGCGGAGACCCTGCACGCGTGTCGGCCAATGCGCGAGAATCAGTAAGGGACGCGGGTCGTCAGCGAGCGGGGACGCGCGGAGGAGGTGCCCTCCCGAGCCTCTGGGCTAGGGATGCGGTAACTAACAAGAAATTGCGCCCGCCAGGTGATCTGGCTGTGATCGCGGCCGGCGCGCACCTTGGCGAGGTCCCCGACGACGAATCCGCCGGTGAGAGAGAGAGAGGACATCCTTCGTAAGTTTTGGGTGGCAAACTTGCACGCACGATGCATGGGCGTGTGCCAGGAGGAATGGAGAGCTTCTCCAGCCACTCCGATCAGCACGAAAGCGATCTTCCGGAGTTCCCGCCAGAACGCAAGGTGCGGCCAAGCTGGACGCCGGTTGAGCACTCGAGAGGGAGACTGAAAACTGCCTTTTAAAAAAAGTTTGAGACCCGACGAAAAGCCCGCGACAAAGCCCGCGACGCGACGGCGCCGCCCGCCCCTCGCCACCTTCTCCCTCTTCCCACGCGCCGCCGCGTGCGTATCCAGAACCCATCGCGCGCATTCGCGCGATCGAGAAGCGTTTTGGACGAGACGCCCGACGTCGCGCGACGCGCGGCGGCGTCGGACGACGCGTACGAAACGTCGCGCGCGTCACGCCGCCGGTCTGTGGTAGTGGCAGGTGACGAAGGGCATCTTCGTGGTCACCGCCGGCGTCGACTTGCCGCGCGTCTCGACGAGCAGCTCCGTTCCCGCCTTGGCGTGCGCCTTCTGCACGTACCCCATGGCGATGTTCTCGCCGAGCACGGGCGAGAAGCCTCCGGAAGTGATCTCGCCCACCGCGTCGCCGCTCGCCGTCTTGACGACGGAGCCGCCGCGCGCGGGCGCGCCCTTGCCCGTGAACTTGAACCCGACGCGGCGGCGCGAGACGCCGTCGGCGAGCTGCCTCTTGATGACGTCGCCGCCGACAAAGTCGCACGCGTCGCGGCGCGCTTTGCCGATGGTCCAGGTGAGGCCCGCCTCGAGCGGTGAGATGGTCTCGTTCAGGTCGTTGCCGTACAGGCACAGGCCTGCCTCGAGCCGCAGCGAGTCGCGCGCGCCGAGGCCGCAGAGCCTCGCGTCTTCGTTCTCCAGGAGCTTCTTGGTCAGAGACACGGTATCTTCCTTACGAAGCGAAATCTCAAAGCCGTCCTCGCCCGTGTACCCGGTGCGCGTGAGCCAGACGTCCTTACCGTCCACCTTCGCCTCGGTGAACATGCCGAAGTACAGCTTGGAGAGGTCGAGGTCGGTGAGGGGCTGGAGCACGTCAACCGCCTTCGGGCCCTGGAACGCCAGGAGCGAGCGGTCGCCGTGCACGATGAACTCGGCGTCGCCTCCCTTGGCTTTAAATTCAGCGAGGTGTTTGTTGATGTGCGCCTGATCCTTCTCCGAGCACGCGCCGTTCAGGACGATGTACACGTCCTCGTCGCTCACCTTGGTGACGACGGTGTCGTCGATGATCCCGCCGTTCTCGTTCGTCACCACGGAGAGCGTGCCGGTGCCGTTCTTGAGCGCCTTGATGTCCCCGACGACGATGCGCTCTGTGAACGCGATCGCGTCTTTGCCGCGGATGCTCGAGCCGAGCATGTGCGACACGTCGAAGATGCTCGCCGCCGAGCGGCAGTGCTTGGTGGCCTCCATGATGGAATCCTTGTACTGGATGGGCATGGAGTGCCCGGCGAAGGGCACCTACGCGCGCGGGACGATCCGGGAAACACGGAGCGGGATCAAGAAGGAAGCGGTCAGGATGGTGAAGTCGCTTACGAGGATTCGGGACGAGAGACGAGGAGCGCGGGTCGTGGGAATGGTCGTTTCCTCGGAGCGACCGCCTTCGTCGCACCATCTTGCCCCCCATCTCGAGGTGGAAGTCGTACAGCGCGGTCTTCAGCAGGTTCGCGTCGTCGGCGTAGGAGCGCGCGAAGGGCACGAGGGCGGGCCTCGCGGCCGCGCCCCACTGGGGCGCGGCGCGCTTGGCGAGACGCTGGGCGGCGACGCGGAGCATCGCGCGTGGGGGTGTGCCGCGACTGAACGCGTGGATAAGGGCTATGCTGACTCGTTTGTCTTGAAACTCGGCCGGCGAACCATTCCAGTTGGCGTTCGAGCAGTGGGTCGCCCCTCGCTCGGCACCGCCATCGAAAGGTCTCGACATTTGCACACAGTCGACGCGGATGCTTGTTACCTGCGTATTTCGTTCACACTGCGACTGCGCGTCGTCCGTCGCGTCCGCGTGGGTGACCGGCATGGTCCCCGCGGCATGCGCGGCGCCGAGCGCGCCTGTCTTCGTGCAGAGGCGTCGCGCGAGCCGCGGCGTGCGCCTCCGCCAGTCGCGAGCGCCGCGCCGGTCTTCGCGCGGGGATTTCGCCTCGAAGATCCGCGCGTCCGCCTCGGATGGAAACACGCGAAAAAACGCCACGGCCTCCGTGGCGCTGAAAGAGTGGGCCGCGGTGGTGGCCGCGCTCGCCTCCGGCGAGCAGACCGTGCTGTTCCGCAAGGGCGGCTTGCGGGACGGCGGCGGTAAGACGAGGGGTTTCACGCTCAAGTCCGGGCGGTTCGCGCTGTTCCCCACCAACTACCACCCCCCGAACGGATCCGCGGCGGACGTGCTCGCGCGTCCCGAGGCTTCCCGGCGAGCGCCGGACATGCGGCGCGGCGAGTCTGTGCCTCTGCGCGTCGCGGCCGATGTCACGGGTGCCTGGACCACGCACGACCCCGCCGTGTTAGACGCGCTCGGAGCGCACCACGTGTGGAGCAGGGAGACGCTGGCGAGCAGGCTCAACTGGAAACCCGACGCGCCCATCGCCGTGATCGAGGTGCGCGCCTACCGCGCGGACGGCGCGCCGTCCGCGACGCTGCCGCCGGACGTCGAGCGGTACGGCGGGTGCGCTTCGTGGGTGGACCTGCCCGAGCCGGTGGCGCTCGGTGTGCCCGCGCTGAGCGACGCCGAGTTCGCGGCGAGAGCCGAGGCGCTGAGAAGCGCGCTCGAGGCGGTCGAGCGCGA
>MDSV01068060.1_pt1 | contig 12504 bp, 12 predicted proteins | sample 810851 | NCBI WGS metagenome assembly MDSV01 (sample SAMN05326640, study PRJNA326480) | marine metagenome | isolation source: seawater | place: Atlantic Ocean: North East | collected 2012
GAAGCTATTAAAAAAACAAATAATTTTTATCAAAATTTTCAATATAAAATTGATAAGACAATGTGTTTGAATGAGTTGAGAAATATTAAATGTATTGATTATTTCTATAATGGTTTTTTAAAATATATTTTAAATGCAGAATTATTTTTAAATTTAAAGGCATTATCTTTTTCATTAGCTAATACATATTTAACTGGAGGGGCAACAAATTATACAAACTACTTAGGTATACATGATAACTCCAATATTCAAATAATTTTAAATAATAAATTTAAAGGATCTTTTACGATAAAAAATTTTATAAATGCTTCAGATATTAATTATTTATTTATTTTATTTTTTACAACAGTTTATGCGATTATATTTAGATTTTTTGCTATATTAGGATTAATTTATTTATTTATTAATAAAAAATATATTAATTTATTTATTATAATTTTAATTATCAGTGCATATACAGTATTGTTTTTATATGTTGGAAATTCAAGATTTAGAGTTCCTATAGAACCAATTCTAACTTATTTAGGTTTTTGTGGTATGATATTATTAACAAATAAAAAAAATATATAATGAAAAAAAAAATTTTGATACTTGGCTCAACTGGCTTTATAGGTAATTCACTTTTTAATTATTTAAAAAATAATTCGAACCACACTATCATATCAACAAGCAAAAGGACTAATTATAATCTCTTATCTGCTAAAAACATGAATAAAATAATAAAGAGTAATAAACCAGATATAATTATTAATTGTTTAGGTGTTGTGGGTGGAATTCAATGGGGTATTGCAAATAAATTAAAAATTACTCTTGAAAATAATACTTTAACAATGAACCTATTAAATGCAATAAAATCTAAAAAAACGCATCTTATAAATATAATTGCTAATTGTATTTATCCTTTTAAATATAATAATTATAGTGAAAATTTAATTTTTGATGGAGCAGTTCACCCAAGTGTTTTTGCTTATGGTATGTCTAGACGATTACTTCTTTCTTCATCTATAACATTGAGTCAAAATTCTGAAGTTTCAAATACTAACATAATTTTAGCAAATGTGTATGGGCCTGGGGATCATTTTGATGAATATCGATCTCATGCATTAGGAGGTTTAATTAAGAAATTTTATAACGCAAAGATAAATAAAGAAGCTTTTGTTGAAATATGGGGTACAGGAAAACCTAAAAGAGATTGGATTTATATAGATGATGTTTCTAAAGCAATTTTATCAATAATTAAGGTGAGTAATTCAAAACTTCCTCAAAATATAAACATAGCTTCAAGCAATTGTATTAGTATAAAATATCTAGCAAATAAAATAAGAAAATTAATTAAATATAAAGGTAAGATTAATTTTAATACAAATTATCAAGATGGAGATCCTATAAAAAAATTTTCAACACATATTGCTAAATCAAAATTAAAATGGAAACCTAAGATTTCAATCGAAGAAGGCCTTCAAAAAACTATTAATTATTATATAAGGCTAAAGAATGAAAAATAAATTTAATTATCGTTCTAAGTGTATTGTTTGTAAAAATCATAAAATTATTAATATTATTGAATTAGGAGAACAACCATTTGCAGATACTTTCATTCCTACTAATAGGATTGATGAAAAAGAAAGTGTTTATCCTTTAATATGTCAATTATGCAAAGATTGTAAAAATATTCAATTGAAACATATAACTAATCCAAACTTAAGATATAATGACTATGAATACTCATACACTTCTTCTAATTCAAATTTTGCTACATCACATTGGGATGATTTTTTTTTAAACATAAAAAAAAAATACAAAATTAATAAAGATACAAAAATTCTCGAAATTGGCTCTAATGATGGTTATTTATTAAATAATTTTAAATCTATAACTAAAAATATAGTTGGTTTAGATGCTTCTAAAAAAATGACCTTAGTATCTGCAAAAAAAGATATTTTTTCGATAAATGGTATTTTAAATAATAATTCTAAAAAATTGATTACAAAAAAATTTAAAAAATTTGATTTAATTATAGCTAATAATGTAGTTAACCACATGGATAATTTGATATCCTCTTTAAGAATAGTAAAATCATTATTGAAAAACAATGGTTCTTTTATATTTGAACAACCATACTGGCTCGATACTATTCAAACAAAAAGATACGATCAAATTTATCATGAGCATATAACATATTTTACAGTTTCATTTGCAAAAAATTTAGCAAGAATACTCAATATGAATTTTTATGATTTTGAAATAATAAATTATCATGGAAAATCTATAAGACTTTATTTTTCTAAAAATTCTAAAAATAAATTATTTGAAGTTAAGAAAAAGAAAATATCTAAACAAATTAATTTAGAGGCTAAACTAAATTTATTTAATATAAGGTATTATAAAAAATTTATGAATAATATAATTATAAATAGAAATAAAGTTCTAGAAAAAATATTATATTACAAAAACAAAGGTCATAAAGTAATATGTATAGGAGCTGCTGCTAAATCAAATACTTGGCTAAATTTTCACAAATTAGATAGCTCTATAATCTCTTACATTACTGATAGATCTGCAAATAAAATTAATAAACTAACCCCACTAAGTAGAATCAAAATATTAAATGATAATGAGATAAAAAAAGAAAAAAATCCATTAATTATAATTTTAACATGGAATATTTATGAAATTTTGTCTAAGAAAATAAAATCAATTAATAAATTTGCAAAATTTTTAAAGGTATAAAATGGAAATCAAAGATATCAATATTGATTTTAAAGATACTAGGGGTACAATTAGTGACTTATTTTATGATGAAAAAATTAATCATGTTGCTGATATAAGAACTTATAAGGCTTGTATTAGAGGTAATCATTATCATAAGAAAACCACCCAACATATATTTGTTTATAAAGGCTTTTTAGAATATTGGTACAAAAAACTAAACTCAAACGAAGAACCTAAAAAAATTATAGTAAATGAAAATCAAATTGTTAGCACGCCTCCATTAGAAATTCATGCTTTAAAAATTACAACAATTAATTATTTTATTGTCTTTGCTGCAGGACAAAGAGGTGGCAAAGATTATGAAAGTGATACATTTAGAGTAGAGCCAATAATATTATAAAAATGATAAAAAAAGCAATTGTAACAGGTATAACTGGCCAAGATGGATATTATCTTACAAAATTATTATTAAATAAAAAGATAAAAGTTTTTGGAATTAAAAGAAGAACATCATTAATTAATGCTACTGCACGTATAGACTCTCTCTTAATAAATAATAATTTTAGAGTTTTTCAAGGTGATTTAGCTGACTCTTTTTTTTTAAATAACTTAGTTAAAAAAATAAAACCAGATTATATATTTAATTTAGCAGCTATGAGTCATGTTAAAACAAGCTTTGATATACCTATTTACACTACTGATATTAATGCAACTGGAACTCTGCGGTTGTTAGAAGCAATAAGAACGAATGACTTACAAAATATTACTAAGTTTTATCAAGCTTCAACATCTGAAATGTTCGGAAATAATAATACAAAAAAACAAAATGAAGAAAGTCGTTTTGATCCAGTGAGTCCCTACGGCGTTTCAAAACTTTATTCATATTTTATTACTAAAGTTTATAGAAATTCATATAACATTTTTGCATCTAATGGTATTCTATTTAATCATGAAAGCCCACATAGAGGTGAAACTTTTGTAACAAGAAAAATTACAAGAGGAGCTGTATCAATAATTAAATTTAATTCTAAAGCTATTGAATTAGGAAACTTAAATTCTGTAAGAGATTGGGGGCATGCTTCTGATTACTGCGAAGCAATGTATAAAATAATTACACAAAAAAAATCAGACGATTTTGTAATTAGTTCAGATAAAGTATTATCAGTTAGAGATTTTTGCATAAAAGTGTTTAATTACCTTGGTCTTAAAATTAAATTTACTGGTAAAAAATATAATGAAAAAGCAATAGTAGTGTCTTCAAAGAAATACCCTCATCTACTGAATAAAACGGTCATTACAGTAAATAAAAAATATTTTAGACCTCTTGACTTAAATTATTTAAGAGGTGATTCATCTAAAGCTAGAAAAGTTTTAAAATGGAAACCGAAAATAAATATAGATCAACTTATTGCTGAAATGATAGATAATGATTTTAAATTATTATAATTATGAAAGACTTAACTTTAATTATACCAGCTAAAAATGAATTATCTTGTATTGATTTTGTTTTAAAAGGCTTAGAAGAATTAAAAGAGCAATTTAATATACTAATTGTTGTAGATAATAATGACGATGATACTCTTGAAATTGATTTATCAAAATATAATTTAAATATAAATTTTTTAGTTACAAATAAAAATGGATTTGGTAATGCTATTTCGCAAGGTGTAGAAAAATCTAATACAGATTATGTTTGTGTTTTTAATGCAGACGGTTCATTTGATCCAAAATCACTCAAAAAAATGTATACTGAATTACAAAATAATGATTTCATTTTTTGTTCCAGATATCAAAAAAATGGTTCAAGTGATGATGATACAATAATTACCACTATTGGAAACTTTATATTTACTTTGTTTGCGAAAATATTATTTAAAAGTAAAATAACTGATATTTTATATTTTTATTTTATGTCAAAAAAAAATATTTTAATTAATATGAATTTAAATAGTAGCGATTTTTGTATAGCTCTAGAAATTCCATTAAAAGCATCAATTAATAATTATAATATTAAATGCTTAGCCTCTCATGAAAGAAAGAGGTATGGAGGTAAAAAAAAAGTAAGGGAATTTGTTGATGGCTTTAAATTAATGTTTTTTATGTTTCGCTTTTATTTAAATAAGACTTGATCTTAATTAATTTTTTTAAAAAGATATTTAAATCTGGTAAGTCTTCTTTATTCTTTAATGTAATTAAATCTATTCTGCTTCCTTTTGCAATACTTTTAGAATCAGTCAATTTTAATAATTCACTTAATTCTATATCTTGAGCTGAGCCAAATTCTATAATACCTTTTTTTTCAAGATTGTTAGAAAGATATAATGAAAATTGATCTATGTGTATTGGATTTAATTTACTTTTCTTATCTATGTATATTTTATTTGAATGTATTAAGTCATAGATTATACCTCTATTATGCATATCTGAATAAATAACTGGTAAGCGAATAATAAAATTATTTCTATTTGTATTTAAAATTATATCTTCACATTCTTTTCTATTTATTCCATAATTATTATTTTCAATTCTAGCAGAAATAGTACTAATTAGAATTATTTTTTTTTGTTTAAATTTTGATGCAATTTTTTTTGTTTTTAATATTGATTCCTTATAATCTCTATTTGGATTTTTTATAGCTTCAAATTTTTTACTTGAATTTGCAGTATGTATTATGATCTCAGCATTATCTAAAAATTTATCAAATTTATCATTTCTTGAACATATATTTATTTTATAATTTAAATTTAAATATTTATAAATACTACTTCCTACTACACCTCTGCCACCAATTAATACTATGTTTTTTTTCATAAATGTTTATTAAAAACTATACAATATATTAACATACCAAATAATATGAAAAATAAAATAGCTGTTATAGGTTTAGGATATGTGGGAATTCCTTTATTAAATGAATTATCAAAACATTTTGTTGTCTCTGGATATGATATAAATAAATTAAAAATTAATAATTTAAAAAAAAACCCTTATCTAAATGAATTAAATAATAAAAAAATTAGTAATTTTAAAAATATTAACTATTTTGATAAAATAGACAATCTTCGAGATTCCAAAATATTTATTATTTGTGTTCCTACTCCTGTTAAAAAGAATAACACACCAGATTTTGAAAGCATCATTGAGGTAAGTAAGAAATTATCTAGGATTATAAAACATAAAGATATAATTATTTTTGAAAGTACTTTTTACCCATACACAACCAAAGAAATAATAATCCCTATTTTTGAAAAATATTCTAGTTTAAAATGTGCTACCAAAATAACTGACTTAAATAATAAAAATAAAAAATATTTTTCATTAGGTTACTCACCTGAAAGAATCAATCCTGGAGATAAAAAACATACTATTAATAAAATAATTAAAATAGTATCTGCTTCAAATAATGTTGCTTTGAATCAGATATACAATATTTATAATAAAATCATTTCAGCTGGAGTTTATAAAGTCTCATCAATTGAAGTGGCAGAAGGCTCAAAAGTTATTGAAAATATTCAAAGAGATATAAATATTGCGCTTACTAATGAGCTCAAAATTATTTTTGATAAATTAAAAATTAATTTTAATGATGTGTTAAATGCAGCTTCAACAAAATGGAATTATACTAAATTTAAACCTGGTATGGTAGGCGGTCATTGTATTAGTGTGGACCCATATTATTTGGCATTTAAAGCAAAAACATTAGGTTATAATCCTAAAATATTATTAGCCGGAAGAGAAATTAACAATAATATGTTTAGATATTATGCTAATTATGTCTTAAGATTAATTAAAAAAAAATATAATAAAGATAAAAAAATTAAAATACTTATTATGGGTTTTTCATATAAACCAGATGTAAGTGATTTTAGAAATACACAGGTTATTAAATTTTACAATTTTATTAAAAAAACTTATAAAAATGTTTCTATTTTTGATCCTTTAGTAGATAAAAAAGAAGTAAAAAAAACTTATAAAATTAATTTAATTAATAAACCCATTAAAAAATATTATGATACAGTTATAATATTAGTAAACCATAAGATTTTTAAAAAAAATAATGAATATTTCTATAAAAAGTATTGCAAAGTTGAGGGTTTTTTTTACAAAATTAACTTATAATATCTAAATGGCTCCATATTATGTTTATTTTGGATTTTCTTTTTTCTTATATTTATTTCATTTAAAGTTTAAAGAAAATGGTAAAATTGATGATATAATTTTTTATACCTTGCTAGTATTTATAATATTATTTACTGGATTAAGATATCAAGTTGGTTCAGATTGGCAAAACTATGAGCATGAATATTTTTTAAAAAATAAAGATTTTATATCATCTTTTACTAATCGTGATTTTGGTTTTTCAATTTTAAATTTCACTTTTAGCTCTCTTGGATTTTCTTATGTTACATTAAATTTATTTTTATCAATAATAGCAGTTTCATCAGTATTCATTTTTTGTAAAAATAATCCTAATTGGTTCATTGGAATTTTTATGTCTATTCCTTATTTTTTTACGATGTGCATTATGGGTTATGTAAGACAAGGATTATCAATTGGAATTCTTTTTTTAGTTTTCTATGCTATTCAAAATAACAAAAAATTATTATTTCTTATTTGTATCTTTTTTGCCGTTTCTATTCATAAGTCATCAATAATTTATTTACCATTATTTGCGCTATTTTTTATTAATGAAAATTTCTCAGATATATTTTTAAGTTTAAAAAAATTATTTTTCTTATTTTTATTTGTATTATTTGTATGTTTATTTTTTATATTGCTTATTGTTCTTTCAAATCAATGGGCATCAATAATAGGTTATTTACAACAAGATCGCCATAGCTCTGGTGCGTTAGTTAGATCTATAATGAATTTAATTCCAGCAATAATTTTTATTATTTTTAAAAATAATTTAAATATGCCAAATATTATTAATAAAGTGTGTTATTTTTTTACCTTTTTATCTGTGACATTTTTTTTGATTATTATCACAAAATTAATTAGCTCAACTTTTGTAGATCGTTTTGGATTGTCATTGATTATTTTTAATACTATAATTTTTTCAAGAATTTCTATGTTATTTAATGATTCTACTTATAAGTTTATTACTAATATAAATATTATATTATATAATTTTTTGATAATGTATATTTTATTACATTACTCAAATAACGGTCACTTTATGTATTATAAATTACCACCATTATATTTACTTTTTTAAAATGTTTATAAATAATATTATTTTTCTAATATTTATTGAAATTATATTTATAATATTTTTTTATTACTTGTTTAATCTTTTAAAAAAAAAAATTAATAGATTTTCTAATTTTAAAGAGATTGGAGGAATATCTATTTATTTTACTTTAATTTTTTCTTTATATATTTTTGATTTTGATTTTTTCTATCAATTATTAATTTACTCATCAGCAATTATTGTATTTATAGGTTTCTTAGATGATTTTCTTAATCTTAATGCTTTTATAAGAAGTTTTTTTCAAATATTCATAATTTTATTTGTAATTAGTTTTAATTACAAAATTACTAATACTGGTTATTTTGATTTTAATAATTACCATATTTTATTTTCAATCATTTTTACTGTTTTCTGTATTTTATTATTAATAAATGGTTTAAATTTTTTAGATGGAATCGATGGTGCAGCAGGATTAAATATAATTACATCCATACTAATCATGATATTTTATATATTTTTACACGACCATCAACTTGAAAATACTTTTTTGATAGTATTGATATTTCTTATATCAGTTTTTTTATTCTTTAATTTTAGATTTATAAATTTTTTTAATAAAATTTATTTAGGGGATGCGGGAAGTAATATGTTTGGTTATATACTTGCATGGCTTATAATATATTTTTCATCACCTGAGATTAATTTATTTCCTTCAGCTTTAGCAATTTGGGTAATTTCATATCCTATGTTTGATATGCTTTCTATAATAATTAAAAGAGTTTCAGCAAAGAAAAATCCTATGAAGAAAGATTTTAATCATAATCATCATAAATTAATGAGTTTAGGATTTTCTATATTTCAAGTTAATTTTATAATTATTATTATAAGTATAGGTTTAGCAATTTTTGGATATTTTATATTTACTTATTTGGGAGCACTTTATTCTATAATTTCTTACTTAATTTCTTTTTTAATATATTTTTATTTTTTTTATAAATATATTTAAATTTATAAAAAATTTTCATAAATTTTATTTATTTTTTTTACATCAAAAATATCTACAGCAGTCTTTCTACAATTTTCTGAAATTTCATTATATTTCTTCTTGTTTATTTTGATAAAATATTCAATTGCTTTAAATAATGACTTTTCATCTTTTAAATCTAATAAAATACCATGTTTTTTATTTTTAATAATTTCTTTGGGACCAGGAATATCAGATACAACAACCGGCCTTCCAATAGACATAGCCTCAATCATTGTTTTTGGCATACCTTCTCTGTAATAGCTTGGCAAAACAAAAATTTTGCAATTTTTTAAGTATTTTCTAACATCATTCGTTGACTCAATGTATTTGATGATTCCACTTTTAATAAAATGCTCTATTTCACTCAGGTGAATTGAGTCAGGCCCTTCTTCTTTTTTTCCGATTAAGATAAATTCAAAACCATTATACTTCTCTTTGATTAGTTTTGCTGTTTCAATAAATATTTTTATACCTTTTTGATTAAGCAATCTCCCTATCATTAAAAATTTATTGTTATTAAAACCATTTTGATCAAAATTAAAATAATTTATATCTACACCTGATCCATTTACAACTAGAGTTTTATTTTTTGATACTAATTTTGAATCTATGAAATATTCTTGATCATCATGATTTTGAAATAAAATTTTTTTAACTCTTGTTAAAGTAATTTTATATAAAAAAAGAATAAATAATTTTAGATTAGTCCTTTTCCAAATAGGATAAAATATCCTACCTAAACCAGTAATTGTTGGAATATGATCAAATTTTAAAAATAAATTTATTAGACCCGTATAAATTACAGGTTTTATTGTAAACGAATATACGTGTGTAGGTCTATATTTAATAATAAAAAATAAAATACTAAAAAAAGTTTTTATTTCCCCTATGATTTTTATACTTGTTCTATCTAATTTAATATAATGAAAATTAATATTACTTTTTAAAATTATTTTTTTTTTTAAAACTTCATCAATATATTCATAATTTGATAAAAGTTTAATTTCTAAATCTTTATTTGCTAAGTGATTGATTAAATGAGACCTAAATATATAAAGACTAGATAAACTATTTGAAAATATTAATATTTTTTTCATTATTAAATTTTTTTTAATCCTTTAATGACATTTTCAGTATCAATATGAGAGTTATAATGTGCCATACTTAATCTTACTACACCATCATCAGTATTAATATTTAGCGCTTTTAAACAACGCCATGCATAAAAATTATCATTTCTTGTTGCAATATTATTAGATACTAAAATTTTACTCACTTCTGCTGATTTTCTTTTTTTACTTATGAAAGATATCGTTGGCGCTCTTCCTTTTTTTTTAATTTCTTTTTTTCCAATTAACTTTAGATCTTCTCTATTTGCTATAAATTTTAAAATTGGATTAGCAATTTCTTCTTCATGTTTTGAAATTAAATCATTAATTAAATTAATCTTATTTCTAGTTGATAAGTTAATATTTTCAAAATGATGACTATATAATGCCATCAAATAATCATATATGCCAATTAAAGAAACTAATTCTTCATGATTAGGTCCCCCTGGATTAATCGTATAAGGATAATTGTCTTCTAAAAATTGATGATTTTGATTTGGTAGTTTTTTTAATATATCTTCTTTACCATATAATAAAGCTAAATGCGGTCCATAAGTTTTATACAAACTAAAAGTGTAAAAATCAACCCCTAGCTCTTTAACATCTGGAAATCCATGAGGGGCATATGAAACTCCATCTCCAATTACTATAGCATTTTTTTTATGTGCAATTTCTGAAATTTTCTTTAAATCATTTACGCTTCCAACTATATTTGAACAATGGGTTACAGCTATAATTTTAGTCTTATCAGTAATTAAATTTTCTAAATTTTCTATTTCAAGTTCTGCTGTGTCAGGGTTTATTTTCCATTCTTTAATAATTGCACCAACTTCAGATAATCTTAACCATGGACTAATATTAGCTTCATGATCTTGATTTGTAACAATTACCTCGTCACCAGGTTTAAGAGAATATTTTAGAGCGTTAGATAAAACATATAAATTAATTGAAGTAGATCCACCAATAATAATTTCTCTATTTTTTGCATTAATTATTTTTGCAAATAGTTCAGTTGCTTTATCCATGTTCTCTCCAGCAATTTTAGCCATAGGATATTCAGCATATGGTTGGACTTTAGTAGAAATCATAAATTCATTTAATTTATCAATTACATGTTGAGGCACATAACTTCCTCCAGCATTTTCAAAAAAAGACCAATCTTTACATATTGGATCATTAAAAGCTGGAAATTGTGATCTTACAAAATCTAAATCAAGTTTAATATTACTTAAATTCAAAAAAAACTCCTCTTTTTTTCAGATTTATTTTATACATTTTTTTAAATGAAAAATAATAAAAATTTTGATGATGAAGAGCTTAAAAATAGACTTGATTTAGCTGCAGCATACCATCTGGCTGATATATATGGATTTAGTGATATTATTTGGAATCATATAACTTGTAAAACTTCTTCAAAAAAAAATACATTTTTGATCAATAAATTTGGTTTAAGATATGATGAGGTAACAGCCTCTAATCTTTTAGAGATTGATTTGAATGGAAATATTGTCTCAGGTGATGGTGAAATAAATTTTACAGGTTTTGTAATTCACGGGGCTATACACAAAACTAGAAAAGATTTGCATTGTATAATGCATTCTCACTCTCAATCTGGTTTAGCAGTTTCTTGTTTAAAAAATGGTTTAGAAATTTTAATTCAAGACTCAGCAATGTTTCATAAAAGAATAAGTTATCATGACTGGGAAGGAATGTCTACTAGCACTGATGAATGTAAACTTTTATCAAAAGATCTTGGTAAAAATAATATTATGATTTTAAGAAATCATGGACTGTTAACTGCTGGTAAAACTATAGGTGAAGCTTTTATGCTTATGTATTATCTTGATAGAGCATGTAAGGTTCAACTTGATCTATTAGCAGCTAAAAAAGAAATTATAAAACCATCTGATAATTTATTAGAATTTGCTTCTAGTCAATACGAAGACCCAAAGTATAAAATAGGAGAACATGAATGGCCTGCTTTAAAAAGGATGCTAAAAAAAAATAATAGTATATATGATCAATAATGAATTTAAGTAATGAAATTATTAATGAGGTAAAATCAAAATTAAATTACCCTTCACAATTATTTATTAATGGGCAATACCAAAAATCTTTTTCTGAAAAATCTTTTAATAATATCTCACCTATTGATGGTAAAATAATAAACAAAGTTTTTTTTGCTCAGCAAGAAGATATAGATTTAGCAGTTTTTAAAGCTAGAGAAGTTTTTGATAAAGGTTATTGGTCCAATTTACCACCAGGTGAAAGAAAAAAAATTTTATTAAAATTTGCAACATTATTAGAAAGGGATCGTTTAGAATTATCTCTTTTAGACACAATTGATATGGGAAAAACAATTAATGATACATACAATGCTGATCTACCAACGAGTATTGACAATATTGAATGGTATGCTGAGATAATTGATAAATTATTTGATGATATTTCTCCTAGCTCAA
>MDSV01082421.1_pt1 | contig 12504 bp, 8 predicted proteins | sample 810851 | NCBI WGS metagenome assembly MDSV01 (sample SAMN05326640, study PRJNA326480) | marine metagenome | isolation source: seawater | place: Atlantic Ocean: North East | collected 2012
CTCAAACGAGTCTAAAAGAAAGAATTATTCATGGAATAGCACATCATAATTTCATTCACCATACACCGTTATTAAAACATGGAAACAGAATCGTACTTCAATTAAAAGGAGGAACCCAGACATTTGATACACCAATGATGTATTTACTAAGAAGAGTAAAAAGCTTTGCTTTTATGGGAATATACACAATTGTTCCACCTCGCTATCTTACATATTTAAAAGATTATGGATACATTAGATATATAAATCCTGTAAAAATATTACCAACTATATCACCCGAAAACCAGGGAAAAATATTAAGATTTGTTGTAAAATGCAGTAATATTTTTGGTAATTATGCAATATACATATTATATATTATGGCTAGCTTATCACCCTTTATATTCAAAGATTATAAATCTTTTGTAAAGCAGGTGTGTATATTCAAGATACTTTCTTTATTATCTTTTATACCATTAATATATGATTATGTATATTTTTCATTTGCAGGTGGTTTATGTTTTACATTTGGATTAATATTAAGTAATATTGGACTGTTTGTTATTGGGTTCAAAAATTCATATTATTATAATGAATTTCATCCAACAGAAAAATATGAAATGGTTGAATCCTTTCCTTATAACTTTTTATCTCATCCAATAATAATTGGTCTTATTATGGTTTATACAAGTTTGTTTTATACTGTTTCTGATTCTTTTTCAAAAAGTATAATTTCAGGACATATTGTTGCGGTATTATGTGTATTAACAGCAGAAATTACAAGAAGTAAATTACTACTAAATCAATTTGTAAAATAACAGAAATCATTTAAGTAAAAAAATTAATATCTTTTTACAAAAATTTTTCACTTAAATGATTTATTTTTTATTTAAAAGGTTGAAGAATATTATTAATAAAGAATGTCCGTTCATGCCGCAAAAGGAAAAACAAAATATGATTCAATGTCAATTAAAGACCTTGAACAATTATATCTTGAAAGCAAAAACGCATATTACAATGGAGACGCTTTTATAACTGATGATGAATTTGACACTTTAGAAGCCATTTTAATGAAAAAATGCCCGAAGAGTCCGGTTCTTAAAATAACAGGTGCTCAAATTGATGGTGAAGCTGTTAAATTACCATATTGGATGGGTTCACTTGATAAAATGTACCCCGAAGATACAAAAGCATTTCAAAGATGGATAACACACAATAAAATTTCACAAAAAAAAAGTAAAAAAGACATTGTTATAAGTGTTAAGTTAGATGGTGTTTCAGGTATGCTGGAGTTAGAACACGGAAAAGAACCCAAATTATATTCTAGAGGAAATGGTTCAGAAGGAAGTGATTGGAGTCATAATATTAAATATATTACTTCAATCCACCCTGGAATTAAAGAATTTTATTCTCTTAAAAAAAAGAATAAATACAAACGATTATTAATAAGAGGAGAATTTATAATTTCACGGGATGATTTTGAGAAAAATGGAACATATTCGACGTCAAGAGCAATGGTAAATGGATTGCTGGGTTCAAAAACAAAAAAAACACAATTGATGAAATTAATTCAATTTGTGTGTTATGAAGTAGTTGACCCCTTTCCCTTATCACCTATTCAACAACTTCAATTATTACAACCGGTTAGATTCTTTACAGTTGCAAATTTACCAAAAACCCCATCTACTATTCTTCCTAATAATTTTACCTTTTCTGATTTAGAAAAATATTATCTTGATTGGCGTAAAAATTGTATTTTTGATATGGATGGAGTTGTCGTCTTTTTGAATACAACCTATGAACGTATTTTAAAAGGTAATCCTAAATATGCCTTTGCATTTAAGATGAAAGTCGACGACCAAAGTGCAACCACATCAGTTCTAGATGTTGAATGGAATATTTCTCATCACGGATACATTAAGCCAACCGTTATTTTAGAAAAAGTAAAAATAAATGGAACAAACATTTCTCGTGCAACTGGCTTTCATGCTAAATTTATTAGAGACAATAAAGTTGGGAAAGGTGCAAAAGTTATTATTATTAAAAGTGGAGATGTTATACCAAAAATCGAAAAAGTAACTAAAGCATCTCCTTTTGGGGCAAACTTGCCTAACCTTAAAAATTGTGTTTGGAATGAAACAAAAACAGATTTGAAAGTTAAAAATCCTGAAAATGAAGACACTTATATTTTAAAACAATTAGTTCATTTCTTTTCAACCTTAAAAATTAAACATGTTAGTGGTAAAACACTTCAAAAGTTTATGGAACATCAGTATTCAGAACCATTACAAATTTTATTGTTAAAAAAAGAAGATATTTCTCATTTTGATGGTTTAGGAGAAACATCTGCTTCTAACATTGTTAAAGAAATGAATTCAAAAGCAAAAGCAGCTTTACCATTAGAATGGATTATTGCTGGAAATGTTTTTGGGCGTAATTTTGGAAAGTCTCGTTTATCACTCATTTTTGAAGAATTACCATTCTTATTCGATGAATCGATTTCCTTTCAAGAATATAATTTAAATGCAATCGAAGAAAAGTTATTATCAATCACTGGAATACAAAAAAAAACTGCTGGAATGTTTATTAAAAATTTAAAAGTATTTTCTGAATATTGGAAAAGAGTGGTTAATCAATATCCTCATTTAAAAAAAGTCATTAAACAATCTTCTAAATCGGTTGATAAAAGTTTACCATTATCTAATTATAGATTTTTATTAACTGGTTTTAGGGATGACCAAATTATAAAAGAAATTGAGGAAATGGGAGGAATAATTGAAAATGGTTGGAAAAAAAATATAAATGTTTTAATTCGTAAAGATTCAAATTACACCAATTCAAAAATTGATAAAGCAAATAAAACAAAATGTTTTATCGTGACAATGGATGATTGGAAACAAAACATAAAAAAGAAGGAATTTATTTCATGGATTATAAAAAACACAACAAATTGAAATTATAATATTACATTATTTTTTTATCATAACATAAATAAGTAATATATTATTATAATAATGGATTCAACAGATTTTAATTCTCTTGTAAATGAGTATTTAGGATTGAAGAACAAATTAACAAAAAATGATGTTCATACTGAAATAGAAGCTGTTTATTCAGTACGTGGAGAATATGCAAATATTTTCATTCTATTTGATGATAAAAATACAAGCGAATATCAACCAAAAACTCCCAATAAAAATAATTGTTATTTTTATGGAAGAGCTCGTTTTGTTGAAAAAGAAGAGAACATTGTAATGCTATATCCTGGTCCAAATGCAGTTCGAAATAACAATTATCGAATTGATGAAAAAATTAGTAAAAAAGATAATTCAAATTTACTTGGAAAAGAATTATTACCATTACCAATTTATAAAAAAGATATTTATAGCTCAAATTGGAATAAACGTCATAACAATGCAGTTTTTCATGTATCTTTTGATGATAAAGTTAATGCTCTTCGATTGTACAGTTCAAATCTTAATGAAAAAGGGTATCGATTAAGGTATAACAAGCTTCAAAACATCAAAAAAACATGTTTCCGAATAGAGCAATCCTTATTAACAGATTCTTATTTTAATGGTAATAATTTTAAATCATTATATAAATATTTTAAATTTCTTTCAGAGGAAAGTGAAAGTAATAATGTTAAATATTTAAGGAAAGAGACAGTTGATTCATTAGATATTATTCAAAGCGACGATTATAAAAGTGGTGTTAGAGTCACATTAGATGGCACTGATATTAATCAATATCGAAGAGAAAGTAATAACCAAGTTTCTCAAATCGCATATCTTGAAAAAAATGCATCAATGATGAAAAAGAATTTGATTGAAACTTCAGATTTGTATAAAAAAGAGTTACAGTCTTTTCGGATTGAAAAAGAGAATATTAAGAATTTTCATCGTACCTCTCTTGTTAATCCAGTAGATATATCAAAAGACACCAAGTGTCTTCATAACGAATACCCTGTCGAGGGAGTCATTCATCGTAAAACAAAAACAAAACAAGTATTGCTGGAATATCCTTCTGATTATTACTTGCATGAAAATAATTACCATGGTTTTCGTATTAATGCCAAAACAGAAGAAGTTATTGATGAAAGCAGTATAAAAAAGAAATTATTAACGGAAATGTTTGGTGGTAAAAAATCTCACTTGTACAGATTCAAAAAAAGATTTACCTTTGTCTATGTTTACAAAGGAGAACCTCTTTTTAATATTGATTTAACGATGACAAAGAGTGCATATGATACTTTAAAAAATTCTAATGCCATTATTGAGAAAAAATTCAGGCCAACTCCTTTTATTGCTTTTAAACAGCTTAATAAAAGTGAAGAACGGTATGAACTTGAAATTGAATACGTTGGTTCTCATTTATCTAAACTCAAAAATATTGAAATTGCAGAAAAATGGAAAGACATTATTCATATTTGTAAAAAAGGGATTTATAGTTATCCAACGTTGTTTCCAAACAATCATTTCTTGCCAGACATAATTGAAAAAACAAGTTATGATGATAAAAAAACGTCCCTAACAAATGTATTAAATAGTTTTCATCAAACTTCATGTCACATTCAACATGACATGTATTCACAATTGAAGTATGATAAATTAACAGATATTGGACCATCGGTTGTTTCAATTACAAAAGAAAAGTACAATTTTATGAAAACAGCTCCTGATGATTTCTCATTAATGGTTAAGACTGATGGGTATCGTTGTTTAGGATATATTAAAAATCAACAATTATTCTTGTTTCTTCGTAATATGAAAGTATGTTTACCATTTAATATTCCGAAAGATAACAACATTAATGAATGTATTATCGATGGTGAATTTTGGAAAGGTCCAAATAATATTTCTTATTATTTCATCTTTGATGCTTATTATATGAAAAAATCATTAAAATCAGAAGGTACAAATTTAATGATGGAACGGTTATATGATAGATTAGATTCGATTAAATCATTGCATAATGTTTTTGGAACAAATAACAATGGTGATAATATTTTAAGAATGTATATTAAGACACCGTTACCATTGTTTAAAGATGAAATTAATTTTACTTCTGATGAATTTAAGTGTATTGTTGAAGATAACGAGCCTGAAAAAGATGGGTATATAATAACTCATACCGGGCCAATTATTGAAGACCTTAAAGATACTGAAATAGATAAATTAATGGGTATAATGACAAAATCTGATTTTGAAAACCCACAAAATACAAGAAATGTTAGTTCGGTTAATACTGAATCAATCATGTTTGTAAAATGGAAACCAAAAGAACAATGTACAATTGATTTTCAACTAGATTATAATCCAGAAGATTCTTTTGATAACAAGGTTGAAGTTGTTTTAAAATCGAAATATAATCGAAATATATCATATCCATTAAATTTGTATACTATTTTAGAAAATGAAAATGAAAATATTTTCCCATCTGATGTAGATAAATTTGTTGCATATGAACCATATGAATATGAGCTTCGTGCAAAAAATATTGCATCTACTTTATTACCATGTACTGACAAAGGATTAGTTATTACTGAAAAGAAAGAACTCGTCTTACCAGGTGGTATTGTTGAGATGGAATATGTAAACAAACCAAATCAATTGTGGAGACTTCTTAAGCACAGAGAAGATAAAAAAGACCCAAATAGAATTGATGTTGCTTTAGATAATTGGTATAATCTTCATCATGGTGATATTCCAGAACCGACAAAATGGGAGAATTTTATTGATGAAAATACTTCTTCTGAATATAAAAGATATTATCGTCAAAAACAAGTGTATGATGACACTGAAATATCAAATTTCAATAAAATTCACCGACGATTAATGCATTATCTTATTAGTAAAACATCTATGCACTATGCATCTAAAAAAATACAGGTATTAGACCTAGGATGTGGTCGTGGGCCAGATTTAGTATGTTGGAATAATATTAATAATAGTCACTATCATGCAAAAATCGGATTTTATTTAGGAATTGAATATGATATGGAAAATATAATGGAACAAAAAGATGGAACTTACAGTAGATATTATAACAGGTATAATTGCAAAACAAACTATTCATACCCCGCATTGTTTCTACAGGGTAATTGCCAAAATTCATTTCATGAAAATTTTATCGTAAACAAAGACAAAGAAAGTGAGACAGAGGTTGACAAGGTAACGGAATCAAATTTACATACAGAATTATACAAATATTTAATGAATACGGATTATGTAAATCCATACCTTCAAAAAAATACAATCATCGGCAAATATTCAGGATTATTTCTACAACGATTTGAAATTATTTCTATTCAAATGGCATTACATCATCTTTATGAATCAGAACATTTCTGGTTAAACATCAAACAATCTTTACATGAAAATGGTGTTGTTATTGCAACCGTTCCTGATGGAGATAAAATTAAGGAGATGATAGGTAAAAATAATGGAGTATATAATATTCCTGAAATTCACTTTACATATAAAGCTCATCAAAGTGACTCTCATAAAGTTATCTTTAGTTCTTCAAAAATTAATGCTTCCGAAGAACCTCTTTTTCTAAAACAGGAAGCAATTGAATCAGCTGAAAAACATGATCTTGATATCAAAATTATTCCGTTCTACAAATTCGTCGGAGAATCATCCTTAACGACTCATAATTCTCCTTTAAATATTTACTATAATTATGGAGATGATATAAAGTTTGATAGTTTTAATCGAGTAAAACTTTTTGGGGATAAAGATAACATTATGTCTGATTATAAACGTTTTATACCAAATAAGGATAAGGTTGTCTTGTCAAATCATTCTGTGATGGATATTAAAACAGAAAAATATATATTTCCAAAAAAGAAAGTGAACACTTATAGTAAGGAAATGCATAACGTCGTTTTAATTAAACATAAATCAAATGTTTCAAATGTATTTGATAACATTGTTCATTTAAGCAATATGCATAAAAAAGGAGGATATTCTAATGAAGAAGAAATGGAACATTATGACGAAGAAATGGAGCATGATGTTGAAGAGACGGGGAATGATGTTGAAGAAATGGAGCATTATGACGAAGAAATGGAGCAAAATGGAAATACTGCAAATAACAAAAATATGAAAAGTGTTAATATACCTCCATTGGACTTATCATTTTTAGAAAGAGATTTTCCTGAAGAAAATCATATTAGAATAATAAAAAAATAATATATCTATATTATCATATTTTTTAGCTTAAGAGATTGGTAAATAAAATATATAACGGTGTAAAATGAAAAAAAATATGCATATTTGTGTACCACACGAACATCGAAAGTTACAATTTCGAGAACCTGTTTGGACAGATAATAGAAATAGTATACTTTTAAAAGACAGATGGAGTTTAGAACTACATAAAACAAAATTAAAATTAGATATTGAACCTTACGTAAATGAATGGGATAAATTTAAAAAATTTAGTAATAATTATGAATTAATACATATTTCTTCTAATTATCGACGAAAAAATGAAAATATTGCTTTTTATATTCCATTAAGTCGTTCTTTTTTTAAAATGTGGGAATTAATAACAGATTTCAAATTATTAAATAGTACTTCTCCGATACATACTGCACATTTAGCAGAAGGTCCAGGTGGGTTTATAGAAGCTGTTTGTAAATATCGTAAATTAATGGGACATTTTAAGGACCATTTTTTTGGTATTACTTTGCGTTCAATTGAGAAGGAAATACCTGGATGGGGGAAATCAGATAAATTTTTGATTAGTCATCCGCAAATAAGAGTTCATTATGGAAAAGATGGTTCTGGTAATTTGTATAATGTCCAAAATATAAAAGAATTTTGTTCTGCAGCCGGTTATAATAATTGTGAATTAGTAACAGGAGATGGTGGATTTGATTTTAGTATTGATTTTAATCAGCAAGAAGTATTATCATACCGACTTCTTATTTCTCAAATTTATAGTAGTCTTCTGTTAGTAAAAAAAGGAGGAACAATCATTTGTAAATTTTTTGATACATATCATTTGCTTACAATTGAACTTATTTGGATATTATCAATTTGTTTTGAAACATTAGATATTGTTAAACCAAATACAAGTCGACTTGCAAATAGCGAAAGATATTTTGTTGCCAAAAATTTTTTGGAAGCACCTATTGAAATTTTAAATTATTTTGAGAATTTATTAAATAATTGGAAAGAAAAAAAATATTTATATTCCATTTTGGAAACTTGTCCACCTCCTGAATTCATGTCACTTATAAAATATTATAATTCGGTGCATGCAAATAATCAATTAAATGCAATTAAAGTAACTTTAAATTTAATAGATAAAGATACTCATACTAATAATAAAATAGCTTCAAAAATTGAATCTAATCTGTATACAAATATTTTATATGCACAAACAGTAAAGGCAATAAAATGGTGTATAAAATATAATATAACAATTAATGCGGATTGTGTTTATTTAAAATTATTATGTCCAAAAAAAGATGAAGTTTTAATAAATTATATAAAAAAAAACACAAATATAAAAAAAAGAGGAAATAATAAATATAAATATGGAAGCTCAAAAAACAAGTCTTTCAATTCGAACTGAAGTTCGTCAAATCCTAAATGAACATCAAAAACAAAAAAAGGAAAAAGATGAAATTCAAAAAAATCATAGTGAATTTGTTGTTGCGTATCCTAAATTATTTGAAAAACTACTCGAAGATAATGTTGATAAAGTACAACTTGAATATATTTTAAAAATGTATGAGAAAGTTCAAACTAAAAAAGTTGGATTTGAAGATGCCTCAAAAGAAATAGGGAAAAAAATGTTCGACCAGTATGTTGCCCCATCATTACCAGAAGTACCGGAGGGAGCTGAACCAAAAACAAATGGAAGCAATATTTCTCTAAATATGAATAAATAATATAAATTTACTATATATGAAATATTTATATTTATACTTATTATTTATTCCAACTTTATTTTTTGTTTATTATTATAATAAAATATCTTTTTCTGAACAAATATTAAATAAGAAAATTATTTGGAACATTTGTGGATGGAATATCTTACATGTTATTGCTTTTTTTTTAATTTGTTGTTTTTGTAAACCAACGACAATCGATGACTATTTAGAAATTATTCTCTTTATGATTGTTTGGTATTTGATAGAATTTGCAACTTTCTATTTAAATAATAAATATAAACTGGTTAAAATAAATAAAAAGGTAATAAGGAAAACAAATAAGATGATTTATTCAAACCCATATGTTCCACGAGTTGATGATTTTATTTTTAATTTTAGCGGAATTTTAATATATATATTTCTAAAAAAAGTTTATTTATTATAAAAAGAACGTCCATACAACTTTAACAGAAGCTTATTAAAAAATGTATTGTCATTTCTTTGTAAATAAGGTGTCAATACATGGTTACCAATATAACTAAACATTAAAGAACACTTTCTCAAAAATATTTCAGTTAATGAATTTATATTACAATTACCAATTTTGTCTTTATAAAGGCCGTGAAGGTCTTTCAATTTTGGAAAATCAGACTGATGAGCTATTTTATATTGAACAACAAATCTTGATTTACCAAAACGGTTCATTGCTCCGGCATGAACTAAATCACAATTAAATAAATATGAATCTCCCTTTTCCCCATAAATTATTTCTGGATTATTAAAAAGATTTGGAACGGTTAAATGACTTCCAGGGCAAATAGATAAATGTGGACCAGTATTAAAATATTTTATATATGTATAAACCGGATATTTTGTTTTAAATATGTATTGACTTGATGTTACATCGCGATGAAAGGTTGAAAGAGAACATCCTTTAATTGAATATTTATAATCTAAGAAATGATATCCATGTGGTAAAATATTCAAAACATTTTCTTTTTTCATATTTTTTAGAATGAGATAACCATCCTTTTTTAATGACGGATTTTTATTATTAGTTACCTTTTCAATTGTTAAAATATATGAGTAAAGTAAATAAACTAAGAAGAACAGTAAAATAAATAAATAAAAAAATTTTAACATAATTATATATTAGATTAAATTATTTTAAGAACATTACTTATTTAAGATACTATGAACTATATTAAATTAGAAAACGAATGGATTGATAAATGGTTTAATTTAATAAAAAATAATAAATCCCAAAAAATATTGTGGTTTTATCTTTCAAAAAATAAAAACGTTACGTGGAAACTAATAAAAGAGAATTTAAATGAAAGATGGGATTGGTCTTCTATTTCAGAAAATGATAACATCGATTGGAATATCATTAAAAATAACAACCATCTTAAATTTAATCCTTATTATTTTTGTCGAAACAAAAATATCGATTGGTTAATTATTTCAGAAAATGAAGATTTGAATTGGTCTTGGTATTGGCTATCATTTAATAATATAACAACAATTAAGATGGTAATAAAATTTAAAAATAAAAAATGGAACTGGGAGGCCTTATCTGCAAATAAAAATATAACTTATGAAATTATAGAAAAATATCCAGATTTACCATGGGATTGGAAAGGTATTTCACAAAATCCTAATATAAAAGAGTACCATCTTGAAAAAAATATTGACAAACCATGGGACTGGTATCAACTATCTTCTAATTGTAATTTAAGCTTTAATTTTATTATTAAAAATTTTGATAAAAAATGGAACTGGTATATTTTAAGTAATAACCCGAATGTTTCTTTTAAGGATATAAAAGAACACCTTGAACTTAGATGGGATTGGAGGACAGTGTCAAAAAGAAAAGATGTTTTTTGGAATGATATTAAAACAAAACCAACTTATCCTTGGAATTGGGAATATATTTCTAAAAATAAAAATATTACTCTTGAGATTATTTTAAATAATTTAGGGTATCCTTGGAACTGGTCATCGCTATCAGAAAATATAAATATACCATGGAATTTTATCTTAAATTCTAATGTAAATCTATGGTCATGGATGAAATTATCAGAACGGGAAGATTTAACAATTGAAATTATTCAAAACAATTCTCAAAAACCATGGAGATGGGAAGTTATATCTGACCATCAATTTGAATTGAATAAAAAAGAATGGATAAATAAAAAAAGACTTAGACATATTAAAGCTTTACAAATTCAAAGACATTGGAGAAATTGTACCTGCAATCCGATTTTTAAGCTTGCTAAAAAACTAATTATAAAAAATGCCTATGATTAATGATTTTATTATAGAAAAGTGTAACTCATTTAATATTAAATTATAGCATGTAATTCAAATATTAAAAAAAATTTATATTTTAAGATATATAAACTTTACAAATGTATTTAATATTAAAATGTATTCGACAAATAATAAAACAAACGAAAGAATAACATGGGATGAATATTTTATGAAAGTTGCTCAATTAATTAGTTGTCGTTCTTCGTGTCATCGCTTACATGTTGGATGTGTAATTGTTGTAAATAATCGTATTATTAGTGCTGGTTATAATGGATTTCTTGCAGGAGCAGAACATAAAAGTGTTGTTCGAGATGGACACGAGCAAGCAACTGTTCATGCCGAACAAAATGCGATTGCAGATTGTGCAGAACGAGGGGTTAGCACTCGAAATGCAACCTGTTATATTACTCATTATCCATGTATAAATTGTGCTAAAATATTAGCAGCATCTGGAATAAAAATAATAAAATACAATGAAAGTTATCATGAAAATGACCCTTTAGTAACCGAAATTCTTAAATCAGCAAACGTCCAAGTTGAGCATTTTAGATTACCAATGAAATAGTAATTATTTCTGGAAATTATATAAAATATTTAATTTAAATTTACTTGGTTATTATGTTTTACAAAATAAAGTATTTATAAGATAGAATGAAAATTAATTGGAAATTTTGGTTAATACAAATAATATTATTATTAATAATTCAGATTATTTTATTAACATGTTGTCTATCAACATTAAATATTAAAAGAACACATAAAATCAAAAAAATTATAAAAAAAAATGATTGTATTTTCACCCCTAAAATTGTTTCTTATTTTTCTCATAGTTTAACACATTTATTAGGAAATGATTATTTTGAAAGGAAGATTTTGTGGAACTATTTTAAATATCAACAAAAATTAAATATTCTTTTATTAACCTATCCTAAAATTGAAGAATTTAAATTGTTAATAAATAAAGATATTGTTCAAGAGTATTCACATCACAAATATTACTCATATGATCCTGATATTAAAATAAATAATAACCCAAATATACATTTTATTTCAAAAACAAAACATTCTTATAAATTTGATATTATATACTCATTATTTGATGCGAATCAGATTATAGATATTCATAGTTATATTAAAAATCTTAGAAAAATATGTAAAAAAAATAGCATTTTTTTCTTAAGAATGATGACATGTTCATCTCAGCATGCAAAAGAAATTATATATGAAGTTGATAATCATTTCAGACAAATTAGAATTGGATATTTAAATTACAAGCCTTTATTATTTTTAAATTGGAATTTTATTCCGACTATTATGAGAGA
>MDSV01132531.1_pt1 | contig 12502 bp, 11 predicted proteins | sample 810851 | NCBI WGS metagenome assembly MDSV01 (sample SAMN05326640, study PRJNA326480) | marine metagenome | isolation source: seawater | place: Atlantic Ocean: North East | collected 2012
CATTTTGGACTTCCAGAAGTTGCTGATTTTTGGGAATCTGTAGTAGAAATGAATAATTGGCATCAATATAGAATTTCTAAATTAATAGTTGAAAAACTTTTTGGTACGATTTCAGGAAAAAAAATTTTAATTCTTGGTTTTGCATTTAAAGCAAATACAAATGATACTAGAGAGTCTGCAGCAATACAAATCTGCAAAAATCTTCTTGAAGAAGGAGCTCACCTCATCATTCATGACCCAATTGTTGATGTAAAGCAAATAGCAAAAGATTTAAGAAGTAATCCTACAAACAAACAAACTATCAACCCAGTTTATAAAAATGATAACTACAGCGGGAAATGGAGTTTTGCAGATGATCTAGCTTCTGCATTTGTGGACACTCATGCAATAGTTATTCTTACTGAATGGGAAGAATATAGTAATCTCGATTGGATAAATTGTACAAAATCAATGAAAAAGCCAGCATGGATTTTTGATTCAAGATTAATTATTGACCCCATGAAGTTATTGGAGGCAAATATAAATTTATGGCAAATTGGTAATGGAACTAAGGACATTATTATTTAATAATTAATCCTAAGATTCTTATCCTAATATTATCTATATTAATGTGGTAAATTTAAAAAATCTTATATCAATTTTTAATAAATGAATGAAATATCCCGCTTATTTTTTTTGTTATCTAGTTGATTGAAGTAAATTTTTTCTACCATTTTTTTATTATTCTTTTTTTGTTATTTTTATAAATTACTTTTTATCTTTAAACCTTATATTTTAAATATTTAAAAATATATAGGATCGAATTATACCTCTAAATCTTAATTAGTTTACGAATAACTCGCCAAGTATAAAACCAAAATCTCCAGTAGCTAGAATTTAGAAATGATACTGTTAGTATTGATATAATATATAGCTGCGAAAAGTAAAATTTTATATATGAATAAAAATCTAATAATTCCAATAATTCTTTGTGGAGGTTCTGGGTCTAGATTATGGCCTTTATCTAGAAAAAGCTTTCCTAAACAATTTCTATCTATAAATGATAATTACAAAAAAACTCTCTTACAGCTAACTCAAGAGCGTTTAAGCAATATTGAAAACATAACTGAGCCTATTTATATTTGTAATGAAGAACATCGTTTTATAGTTGCTGAACAATTACGTGAAATCAACGTTACACCCTGGAAAATAATTCTAGAACCTTTTGGTAAAAACACATCTGCTGCAATTTCTTTAGGCGCTATATTAGCTTTGGAGAAGTTTGAAGATCCAAATTTACTAATACTTTCAGCTGACCATAATATTCCTAATATAAAAAAGTTTGTTGAAACCATTCAAAACGGGTTACGATATTCAGAAAATGGCAGATTAGTTACTTTTGGGGTGATTCCAAATAAACCTGAAACGGGATATGGTTACATAGAATCAGAAAAAGAACTAAATAATTCTGATGATTTAGGAGAGAACATAAGTAGATTCATCGAAAAGCCAAATCTAAAATTAGCAAAAAAGCTTATAAAAGATAAAAGATATTCTTGGAATAGTGGAATATTTCTATTCAAAGCTAAAGTCATAATTAACGAAATAGAAAAATATGAACCTAGTATTAATCACTATTGCAAGGAATCATTAAGAACCAGCGAAAAAGATTTAGAATTTCAAAGATTAAATAAAATTTCTTTTAAAAAATGTCCTGAACTTCCAATAGACATATCTGTAATGGAAAAAACAAATTTAGGAACTGTTTTACCTTTAGATGTTGGTTGGAGCGATATTGGAAGCTGGGAGTCTGTTTGGAAACTATCCTCTAAAGATGTTCATGGGAATTATTGTGAAGGTAAGGTAATAACAAAAGAAATAAAAGATTGTTTAATTAAAAGTGAAAGTCGACTTGTAGTAGGAATTGGCCTTAACGAATTAATAGTTGTTGAAACAAATGATGCAATATTAATTGCTCATAAGAATAAGTCTCAAGAAGTTAAGAACATCGTAAATGAACTTAAAAAAAGAAATATCTCTGAAGGTTTAGAACATAAGAAAATATTCAGACCCTGGGGGAACTATGAGTCAATTATGGATGATTTAAATTGGAAAGTTAAAATTATTACAGTAAAACCATTTGAACAACTTTCCTTGCAAAAACATTCACATAGGTCAGAGCATTGGGTAGTTGTAAAAGGGCAGGCTCTTGTACAAATTGATGAAAATAAAATAATATTGAAGCAAAATCAAAGTGCTTATATTCCTAAAGGTTCTAAACATAGATTAAGTAATAATCTCAATATTCCATTATTAATTATTGAGATTCAAACTGGTTCATATTTAGGAGAAGATGACATTGAAAGATTCGAAGATAATTATGGGAGGTTAAATTATTAATAAATAGTAAGTTAATTTTTACTTTTTATTAAAATTTTAAAAGGTTTCCTAACTCTAATATCGCATCTTTTTAATAAAAAAGTAGAAAAAATAATTATACTAGTTATTGAAATTGGAAATATATATTTTTCAAAGTGAATAGCTAAAGCCATACACACAAATAATTGATTTAAAACATAACTAAATATAACGGAATTTTTATGATCAAATCCAAGATTAAGTAGTCTATGGTGAAAGTGATTTCTATCGGGAAGGAAGGGAGACTTTTTATTATAAATCCTTCTAAAAATTACAAAAACCATATCTGCTATTGGCAGCATTAAAAACAAAAATGGTAAGACAAAATTGGCTAATTCACTTCCCTGAATTAATGTCTGCTCTGAATAAGAGGTATGTATTGCTATTAATGACAAACAAAAACCTATGAAATATGAGCCACAATCCCCCATATATATTTTTGCCTTGTAAAAATTATAATTTAGGAAACCAATACAACTTCCAATTAATGCTGCCAATAAATATGAATCAGATCCTTGATTAGTAGAAAAACAAATTAAACTAAAACCAAATGTAGAAAGGATACATGTTCCAGCAGCAAGTCCATCAAGTCCATCTAGCCAATTAAATGCATTAATAATTGCAGATATCCAAAATACTGTAAATATCAAACTTAATTCGTTTGGCAACAAAAAATATAAATCATTGTTTACCCATGTAAGGTCTATGACATCTATCCTAATTCCTTTTGCCCAGACAAATGATGAAATAATTATTTGTAAAATAAGCCTTAAGAATGGAGAAATTGTAAAAATATCATCGATAAGTCCTATCAAAAAAACCAAAAAAGATGTTAATAATAATAAATATATAAAAGTGTTTTGGAAAATATCTAGCCAATTAAAAAAATAAGCTATTAATAAAGATATTGTGATAGAGACAAAAATAGCTATTCCTCCTATTCTCACAATAGGAACAGTTTGTTTTTTTCTATTATTTGGAATATCTACAATTTTGTATTTTGAGCCAAAATTGATTATATAGGGGACTAAAATTGACGATACTAATCCAGAAATAAAAACCAAAAAAATATATTTACTTATTAAAATCAAAATTAATTTTTAGAATTGAAATTTTCTCATTCCATTGAATATAGGATTAAAGTATTGAATTGACCCTACATCTACAAATAATATAATATATTAACTAGTGAAAATTGTAAGGTTAAGTTTGATAATTTCGGTTAAAATTTAAAATACAAATTTCATTAAAATGAAAGTATTTTATATTTCAACTATTTATAAAGATATAAAAATTGCAAATCGATTTCTTAAACACTTTATTAAAGTATTTCCCAAGAAAACTTCTGAACTTTACTTTTACTGTCATGATTTAGAAACCTACAAAGAGGCCTTAAATTATGATTCTAAGAATATACATATCATAAGAGGAAATGAAAATATCTTCTTTACTGAAGCTGTTAATATTGGTATTAGTATGATTCTCAAAAAAAATACACAAGGTAATATTTGCATGATTAATAGTGATTGTTTCGGGAGCAAAGAATTACATGATATTTGTTTAAAAAATAAAAATAGAGGACTAATATTTAGGAATAAAGATTTCAAAACTAAGGATCTATTACCTGCTGGCTTTATTTTTAATAGTAAAATAATTGGAGATACAAAAAACATAGAGGATAAGATAACCAAAAGTAAAAAAAAATATTTTAAGATAGATTACTCAAATGGAAGAGGATTAACCTTCCCAGTTGTTTTTGCAAGAAAACATGGTCTTCTTAATCATAAAGATTTTCCGCAATATGGAAGTGACAATGATTATTCCTGGAAAATATCAAATGCGATTGGATTGTATTATTGCGTTGGGGCTGAAATACTCTCAGACAAATTCGAGACAGGTTTCAACCCAATGGTTATTAAAATGAGTTTAAAAAAAAGAATCAAAGCTTTATTTTCTATCAGAAGTAATATTAATATATTAGTAAGATACAAATTATATAGAAACTTCTGTACAAATAATTTTTATAAACCAATCTGGATCATAAGAGGTATTATAAGTTGTTTATTAGTAGCATTTCTTCCATATAAATTGAAAAATAGACTATCAAAATTTAAATGAAAATTTTTAGCTTATTTATTAATTTATATGCGATCATTTTCTCATTACTTATTGCTATAGGATTTTTTGGTTATGGTGTCGATTACTATTACGGATATTCTAAAGCAACTATCTATTGGGGAAATATATTTGACAGAGTAGGTTTTGCTTTATCTATATTGCAATATAAGAATATATGGATAGGGGCATTTATCTCTTCAATTTTGCAATTTATTTTTTATAACAAATTTCTTTTTGAAAGATTTAAAAATAGTTTTCCAATCTATAAAATCATAATAATAATTCTATTATCATTCTCATGGAGCCATTTACTAACTTCATTAAATATGGTGAGACAAGGTATAGCTGTAAATATTTTTCTTATACTTACTTTATTCCCAAATAAAAAATTTTTAAATGTAATTTATCTTATTATAGGTTTATTTTTACATAAAATTAGTCCTTTTCTTCTATTTATTAAGCAATTAAAAAACAAACAAATTTTAAGGAACAAAATTTTAAAAATATCTATAGCATTTATTTTATTTTCTACTATAGTCACCTATGTAAAGATGACTAATAATTTTAATGATACTTTTAATCCAGGGATAGATCTTAAATATATTATTTTATTTGTTTTAATCATAAACTCTACTTTTATCTACATTAAGAGAAAAATCATCCCAGAAAATATCAAATTAATAAGCCTTTATTACCCTAGTATAATGTTAGGTTTCATTGTTGCTAATGCTACCTATTTAGGCGAAAGATTATTTTTAAATTATTTACCATTTATATTATTAAATTGCCTATATCTTTTTAAAAATGATAATCATTTTAGATTAATTTTTATTTTACTATTAAGTAGTTACGTTTTTATAAGCTGGACTATAGGTCCTTTACAAAATGCACTCTATTGATAGCAAAAATAAGCAGAAAGTAATTTTCCTTACCCCTTTCAAAGGAGATGTCTCCATATTAAATAAATGTATTAAAAGCCTATTAAAAGAAATGCATGAGATTGATAAATGGATAATAGTTTTAGACAACTCAAAATTAAAGAAATATAAAAATATTATCTATGATAAGAAAATAACAATATTAAATTATAAGGGTCAACCGGGAGCAGGCAATGCTAGAAATCATGGTTTAGATTATATAATTAAAAAAAATTTAAATGATTTTATCTTATGGCCCATTGATGGTGATGATAAATTAATTAAAGGAAGCAGATCATTCGTAACAAAAAAATTTGATAAATTAAAATACTCAATGATGAGTTTTGGAATGGTGCAAATCTACAAAACATTCCAAAAAATAATTAATTATTCAGGAGAAAAAAAATATAGAGATTTATTACTCAGATATTCCACTCCATGCGGATCAACAATTGTTAGAATTGAAAAAAATGATATTTTAAGAAGTCTTAGATTTGGGAAAAGGAAAAGAGCTAATGATCAACTTTTCTTTCTCAAGTCAGCTAATCACTTTAAAAAATGTTATTTCCATAAAAAAAATATATTATTAGTATCTAGAACTAACAAAAATACCCTTTCTAGTAGAAAATGGAGGCAACCTTTTTATAAATTTCTTGTTTTTATAGATTTGGGTTTGAACACATATGAGATTTGTTACTATTTCATAAAATATTTAACATATAACTTAAGCCAAGTTTTTTTCAATAAAAAATCTTAATAATCAAATTTGAACATTAAAATGAATTTTAAACAAGAAAAGTATATAAAAATTATATATAGCATTTTATGTAAGTTATATCAGATATTTTCTACATTATTAGAAAATATTTTTTTTAGAAAAAGTAATTCATCTAATCCAATAAAGAATTTAGGATACTTTAAATATGAGAAATCAGATATTGATCTTAACTATCTAAAAGAATTTGAAAGTCAAAAGATAAATAATTATCTCTATGTAAAACCACTTTCTTCAAAACAAATCAGGGAAATTATTAAATCTGTTTTTGATAGTGAATTCAGAGAATACATAACTTCTTTAACAGGCTTTGAATATTCTATTGACTATATGATTATTTATGATCGAAAAAATATTAAAGAAAAAGATAGAAATGTTCTGACATTAAAAAGAGCATACTCATATGCTTGGCACTTTGATAAGCCAAACAGTAGTAACATGCTGAAAATAATTATTCCTTTAAATATTTCTAAATCCAATGGGCCTTTGAAAGTAATAGACAAATTTTCAAGCAAATCTAACAAACTTTATTCTCCAGTCATAGAAAATGAAAAAACAGGAGTGTTTACAGGATTCGGAAATATGATTTATGGTTTTAATCCCACTTTATGTATACATAAGGATGGAATACCTAAAGGGGAAAATATTGCCTCGCAAATTATGTTTCAATTAAATCCCTTTTATCAATGGTCAATTAATAAAAACATTTCAAAAAGAAAATCGCAATTTAAAAATAAAATTAAAATTTGGAATTCAGAGCCAAAATTTCCTTTAATTGCTTATTTTAATAATGAGAGAATTACTTTTTAAAATAAAAATATTTTTTAGGTTCTTTATTTAAAAATATCTGTTTTAAGTCAGTTTGAAATTTGGGTAATTTATAATTTATTTAAATATATTATTACACCAGGAATGTATTAATTATGAGATTATTCTAAACTAAGAACGAATTTTCAAACTTTAAAAATGCAAAGAAATTTTTTGAAAATATTTTGAATATTAGTAAATTCTTTAATTATTTACCAATTTTATTAGGTAATTAATTGATTGCTTTCAGGAAAAAAAATTAATAATTCCAATAATATTCCTATCTCTAACTTATAATTGTAAATTAAATAATATGATTTAAGATTTTAAAAAGAAATGTTTTTTTATAAGCAATAAGAGTTTTTTAAAATGAATACAAAAAAGAAAATTGCACTCATTACAGGAATAACAGGCCAAGACGGTAGTTACTTAGCAGAGTTTTTACTAGAAAAAAATTATGAAGTCCATGGAATTAAAAGGCGTTCAAGCAGTTTAAACACACAAAGAATAGATCACTTATATGAAGATCCCCATAAAAGCAAAGTTAACTTCTTTTTGCACTACGGAGATCTAACAGATAGTACAAATATTATTAAATTAATTCAACAGATCAAACCTGATGAGATTTATAATTTAGCCGCTCAAAGTCATGTAGCTGTAAGCTTTGAATCGCCAGAATATACTGCTAATTGTGATGCTCTGGGAACACTTAGAATTCTTGAAGCAGTAAGGTTATTAAATTTAAATCAAAAAGTTAAAATATATCAGGCAAGCACAAGTGAATTATATGGACTTGTTCAAGAAACACCGCAAAAAGAGTCAACTCCATTTTACCCTCGAAGTCCATACGGGGTAGCAAAACTATATGCCTATTGGATCACGGTTAACTATAGAGAAGCTTATAAAATGTTTGCTTGTAATGGGATATTATTCAATCATGAAAGCATGAGGAGAGGTGAAACTTTCATAACAAGAAAAATAACAAGAGGGTTATCAAGGATCGAGGCAAATCTAGAAGATTGTCTTTATGTAGGTAATCTTGATTCCCTTCGTGATTGGGGACACGCAAGAGATTATGTAGAAATGCAATGGAGGATGCTACAACAAGATATTCCAGAAGATTATGTCATCGCCACGGGAAGGCAAGAAAGTGTTAGAAAATTCATTGAATTAAGTGCTAAAAAATTAGGTTGGGTAAATGAAAATGGCAAATCCATTATATGGGAAGGGGAGGGGCTTGATGAAGTTGGTCATAGAGCAGATAATGGAAAGGCTGTTATAAGAATAGATAAGAGATATTTCCGACCTACTGAAGTTCAAAGCTTATTAGGTGACCCTTCCAAAGCAAAAAATAAATTGGGATGGGAACCTAAAACAAATTTAGAAGAATTAATTTCAGAAATGATAGATCATGATAGAGAAGAATCTTTGAAGGAGACATTCTTAAACAAAAAAGGATTTAAAATAAGTTCTTCGCAGGAAAATCCACCGAATATTTAAATAATTTTTTAAAATATCATGACTGTTAGATCATATAATCTTATAAAGAAAAATGATAAAATTTTTATTGCCGGTCACAATGGCATGGTCGGGAGCGCTATTTTTAGAGCCTTAAAAAGAAGAGGATACCAAAATTTATTAACTCCTTCAAGATCTGATTTGAATCTTATAGTATATAAAGATGTAAAATCCTGGTTTGAACTAAACAAACCAGATATTGTAGTTGTTGCAGCTGCAAAGGTCGGTGGCTTAATTGCTAACAATTCTTTTCCGGCTGATTTTTTATTAAATAATTTAAAAATACAGAATAATGTTATCGAATTAGCTTGGAAATATGATGTTAAAAGGTTACTTTTTTTAGGCAGTAGTTGTATATATCCTAAAAATGCAATTCAACCAATTAAAGAAGAATATTTATTAAATAGTCCTCTTGAAAAGACAAATGAGGCTTATGCAATTGCCAAAATCACGGGCATTAAACTTTGCGAATATCTGAGATCTCAATATGGTTTTGATGCTATTTCACTAATGCCTACAAATTTATATGGTCCAAAAGATAATTATAATCTGGAGACAAGTCACGTTTTGCCTGCATTAATAAGAAAGTTCTATGAAGCAAAAAAAAATAATCTTAAATCAGTTACATGTTGGGGATCAGGAAGACCCCTAAGAGAATTTCTTCACTCAGATGACTTAGGCGAAGCGTGCGTTCATGTATTAGAAAAGTGGAATCCTGAATTATCAAATTCTCCCAAAGATGATATGGGTAAAAGTCTTTTTTATCTGAATGCCGGAACTGGAGTTGATATTACAATTAAAGATCTTGCAATTCTAATTTCAGAAATTACTGACTTTAAAGGACAAATTCTTTGGGATTCTACAAAACCAGATGGAACATTTAAAAAACTACTAGATATTTCAAAGATTAAATCTATAGGTTGGGAACCAAAAATTTCTCTTAAAGAAGGCATTAAAAATATTGTAGAAAATTTTCCTAACTTATACGAGAAAAAACTAATAAGGCTATAGGATCTTTTTATGAAAGAAAATAAATTAAAGTTAAAAACTCAAATAGAAGGTATTTGGAAAAATTTATCGGATAAGAGGAAAAAACAAATCTCTTTACTCACAATATTAATGGTGCTAAGTGCTTTATCAGAAGTTTTATCACTTGCTTCGATACTACCTTTTTTAGCAGTCATAACTAATCCAGAATTAATTAGTAATTTTGGAATTCTTAATAATTTTTTTCAGAATATTGGAATTAATTCAATTGCTCAACTAAGATTAATAATTACAATATTTTTTATATTAATTGTAGTACTGGCAGCCTTTATAAGACTTCTAAATCTTAGGTTCAATGCCCGTATTGCAGCCTTAATAATAAGCGAATTTAGCTGTAAAGTTTATAAAAACATATTATTCAAACCTTATTACAAACATCTAAAACATAATAGTAGTGATTTGATTACAGCAATTACGACTCAAATAAATCTTACTGGAATAGTCATAAATTATTTACTCCAATTATTAACATCAGCATTTATCTCAATTGGGCTAATAATAACTTTATTGATAATTAATTACCAAATTGCTATTTCTTGCTCTTTTATCTTTGGGCTATTTTATATAACTATTGCTTTTACGTTAAGAAAAAAATTATCAAAAAATAGCAAAAACGAATCTGAAGCTGCCAAACTTCAAGTAAAAGTGCTTCAAGAAGGGTTGGGATCTATAAGGAATATAATTATTGATAAAAGTCATAAGGTTTACCAGAAAGCTTATATTGAAGCCGATAGACCAATGAGAATAATAGGTGCTCAAAATCAAGTACTTGCCCTTTTCCCAAAATATGTTTTAGAGGCTGTTGGAATTTGCATTATTGCAACAACTTCTTACTTACTTACTACTAATTCAGGAGAAGGCGAAGCGATTCCAATATTAGGTGCTTTTGCATTAGGAATACAAAGACTACTACCTTCAATACAACAAGGTTATGCTTCATTTACTTTTGCTAGAGCAAATAGTAATGCCGTTTCAGATGTTTTAAAAAATCTTGAAGATAATGAAAATTTATATTATCCGACCCCCAAATTGAAAAGAAGAGAATTTAAGGACTCAATTAAGTTAAAGAATTTAAGCTTCAGTTACGAGGGGAATTCTAATCTAGTTCTCAAAAATATAAATCTTGATATAAAAAAAGGTGAAAAAATTGGCATCATAGGAAAAACTGGCAGCGGTAAAAGTACTATATTGGACATAATTATGTGTTTATTACCTCCAACAAGCGGTACTTTTTTTGTTGATAATAAAGATATTTATCAAAGTAGTGCTAGAGAAGATTTAATAAATTGGCAATCTAATATTTCTCATGTGCCTCAAAATATTTATTTAGCGGATTGTACTATTGCGGAAAATATTGCTTTAGGTACAAATAAAAAAGATATAGATCTTGAGAGAGTCATGCTAGCCGCTAAGCAAGCTCAAATATCAAATTTCATAGAAAGTCGTTCAGATAAGTACAATCATATTGTTGGTGAAAGGGGAATAATGATAAGTGGTGGTCAAAGACAAAGAATTGGTATAGCAAGAGCACTTTATAAAATGTCAAATGTAATTATTTTTGATGAGGCAACAAGTGCTTTAGATCAAAAAACAGAAAAGGATATAATTAATGAGATCTTCAAACTAAGCGATCAACTTACTTTGATAATTGTTGCCCATAGAACAAAAACTTTAGAAAATTGCTCAAGAGTAATTGAATTTAAAAATGGGACTATTATTTGATCAAATTATGGTTTAAATAAATTTTATTATGACTCAGACATTAGAAGAACAACTGAAAATTATAAATGATCATTTTTATGAACACCAATTGATACTTTCTGAAACAAGTAATAAATTTACAAATCAAATAAATAATATTGCAATTGAGATTTCAAAAACCCTCCTAAATAAAGGCACAATCTTTTTCTGTGGCAATGGAGGAAGTGCATCTGATTCTCAACATCTTGTAGGAGAGTTTATAGGAAGATTTAAAGAAGATAGAAGTCCATTTAAAGCTATTTCATTGACAAGTGACACTTCCGTATTAACTTGTATTTCAAATGATTTTAATTATGAAAATGTTTTTTCTAGGCAAATAGAAGCTTTAGGAGAAAAGAACGATACGCTTATTGCACTGTCAACTTCTGGTAAAAGTAAAAATATTGAGAAAGTTCTAAAACAAGCGAAAGCTAATCAACTCAAAACTATTGCTTTTCTTGGCAAAAATGGAGGTATTGCGAAGGAAATAGCAGATTATTCATTAATTATTCCATCAAGCTCTACAGCAAGGATTCAAGAGATGCACATACTGATTGGTCATATTTTATGCGATTTAGTAGAAAAGGAGTTAGGATTTTGAAAAATAAAAAGCTTCCAGATTGGAATAATATTCATACAATCATTTTTGATTTTGATGGTATTTTTACAAATAATAAAGTAATAGTAGATCAGAATGGAATTGAATATATAGTCTGCGATAGGGGTGACGGATTAGGTTTTGATTTGTTGAGAGCTTTTAGTAAATTAAAAAATTTGAAAATTAATTTTTTAATAATCTCTAAGGAGAAAAATAATGTTTTAGAGAAGCGTGCCCAAAAACTGAATTTAAATTGTGTTTATGGAATTTCCAATAAAAAGAAATATGTTGATAAATACTTTAAGGAGACATTCCCTAACTTAAGAGAACCAAATAAAGGCTTAATTTATTTAGGTAATGACCTTAACGATCTTTCGATGATAAGATACGCTGGTTTTTCTATAGCTCCAAATGATGCACATGAAATCATAAAAAAGGAAGCAGATTTGGTAATAAATAAAAATGGTGGAGACTCTTTTATAAGAGAATTTATTGAAGAATTTATCCAATTAAAATTAATGACCTTAGATGAAATAGAAGATCTCTTAATTTAAAATGTTTTATTAAAAATAAATATTTTGTCTA
>MDSV01176196.1_pt1 | contig 12500 bp, 13 predicted proteins | sample 810851 | NCBI WGS metagenome assembly MDSV01 (sample SAMN05326640, study PRJNA326480) | marine metagenome | isolation source: seawater | place: Atlantic Ocean: North East | collected 2012
ATACTACGATCCTTGGATAGCAGGAATAGTTTTACCCATTTTCTGTGTCGTTGGGCTAATGGCAATACCTTACATGGACATCAACAAAAAAGGTGATGGCTATTATTCATTTAAAGAACGTAGGATTGCTATTTTTATATTTATGTATGGCTGGATTGTCCTCTGGCTATTCTTAATAGTCCTCGGAACATTTTTTAGAGGACCTAACTGGAACTTTTATGGACCTTTTGAATATTGGGATACCCATAAGGTTGTTGCATTAAATAGTGTTAACCTTTCAGAATATTTTTGGGTGAAATTGCTAGGAAAAGGACTACCAGAAAATATATTAGTTAGAGAATTTCTTGGTTTCATAGTTGTGGGTGGTTACCTTTTTATTCTGCCATTTATCCTTGCCAATACATGGCTAAAAGAAACATATAAAACATATGGTCCAACAAGGTTTGTTGCTCTAATGATATTTGGGCTTGTTATGCTTTCACTTCCACTAAAAATGTATCTAAGATGGATTGTCAACCTAAAGTATTTTATTTCAATCCCTGAATACTTTTTTAATATATAAATAATATTATAGATGTTTAAAAACGATGAAAGATATTGGGATATAAACCTACTAAATAAGTGGTTTGCAATATCCTCCATCATTTTTCTTGCTGTTACAGTATGGATTTTTGTAGATGATAATGATGATGAGTTCAAAGATTATCAACGTGAATTTAGAAAAATGCAAGTAATGGTAGCGCAGGAAAAACTTGAACAACAAGCCGAAGAAATCAATACTGAAAAAATAGCCTATGAAAATGCTCTTGCCAGTGCAAAAGAAGATTTCAATGCCAAAAGTGAGGAGCTATCTGCTCTAAGTAATGAAATAAGCTCTCTTAAAGATAGGCATTACAATCAAAACATGAAATTCCAGAGTCAAAAAGCTAATGTCGAAGCTCTAAAATTTCTTGTTGAATCGGAAAATGTACATACCGATCATGGACCATCTAGCCGTGATAATTATAATGCTGCTCTTGAAAAGCTCGATATATTAAGACTAGAGCGCGAGGATACTGAAATAGCAATTGCTTTAACTGAATCAAAAATTAAAAAGATCAAATCCATTGTAAAAGAGAAACAAGAGGATCTAGATAAATATACTAAGCAATACACTTTAACAAAAAATAAACTTGGCAAATTAGACAGAAGTAGAATGACAATGGCAAATAAGCTAGGTGATATTGTTAGAGACCTGCCAATACTTGACTTCTTGGACCCCTACTATAAAGTCAACCAGATCGTAGTTGCTGATGTGAAATATGATGTCAACTTTGCAGCTGTTCCAGTGGTTGATAGATGCACCAGTTGCCACCTTGGTATAGATAATCCAGACTTCTCTGAAGCGCCTCAGCCATATACATCACACCCTAACCTTGACCTATATATCACATCGAAATCTCCACATCCAATGAATAATTTTGGTTGTACTAGTTGCCATGGAGGGCGAAGCAGAGGTACTTCATTTGTTTCCTCATCTCATACACCAAATTCATCAGAAGATAAGCAAAGATGGAAAGAAAAGCATGATTGGAAAGTAAACCATCACTGGCTTACTCCCATGCTACCAACAAAGTATACTGAGGCAAGTTGTTTTAAATGTCATAACAACACTAGCGACCTAGCTGGTGGTGAAAAAATTAACTTAGGATTAACACTGGTTGATCAAGCAGGTTGTAATGGATGCCATCATAATGAAGACTGGCCAACTCTCGCCAAATCAGGACCAAATCTGAAAAGAATAAATGAAAAATTAACTGAAGGTTGGGTAGCAAAATGGGTTAAAAACCCCCGACATTTCAGATACAACACCAGAATGCCGTCAATCTTTGAACAACCAAACCAAGAAAGTGAAGAAGTAACCGCATATAATAATGTGGAGATTGCTGGGATTACCGAATATCTTTTTAAAGAAAAACAAAAGAATATTGGTAGCAATAGAACAAAATATATTGGCGACCCTGTCAACGGAGAAAAACTATTTAGCGCAGTTGGTTGTATGGGATGTCACGTATCTGAAAAAAACCCCGTAGATGCTCCTCACATAAATAACTACAAAAATTTAACGAAGGTTCATGGACCAAACCTTGTTGGCATAGGATCAAAAGTTTCTGCTGAATGGCTATACGAATGGCTCATGAATCCTCAGGCCTACATGCCCGATACAAAGATGCCAAACCTTAGGCTAGAACCTCAGCAGGCAAAGGATCTTACCGCCTACCTCCTCGAAGATAAAAATACATTATTTGACAACCTTCCCGCGCACGACTTTGACCTAGCTATACTGGAAGAATTGACTACTAATTGGCTCAAAAAATCCAATCCAGAAAAAGTTGCAATTACCAAGGCATCAAAGATGAGTGAAGAAGAAAAACTGAACTTCATTGGTGAAAAGAGTATCCGCCATTATGGATGTTTCGGATGCCACAATATCGATGGGTTTGATGATGCTAAACCAATTGGTGTTGAGATTACAGAAGAAGGGTCAAAGCCTGTTGGGAAATTTGATTTTGGTCTTTTTCACGATATTGATCATACCGTACCCTCCTGGATTGAAAATAAATTGAGAACTCCGCGAATTTATGATAGGGGCAAAGAAAGCGAGCATCTGGACCTTTTGAAAATGCCTAATTTCTATTTTTCTGAGGAAGAGATTGAAGCTATCACCACTGCTGTATTAGCGTTTAATTCAAACAAGGTGAGTGAAAGCTTGAAAGCCCATAATAAAGATCCAGATATTTATAAAAAAGGCCACAGACTTGTAAAACAATATAATTGTCAGGGCTGTCACCTTATTGAAAATCGAGGTGGTCAGTTGGTAGAGCATATAGGTCCACCAGAGTATGGTCCTCCCAATCTAAATTCTGAGGGTCGCAAAGCAAACCCTGACTGGTTATTATCTTTTTTCAAAAACCCATCGATAATAAGACCCAATCTTCAAGTTAAGATGCCCAGTTTCCATCAGATAAATGATGAAGATTGGGACGCAATAATTTCATATTTTCAGCACATTGATAGTGAGAATATAAATTACAGAGGCATACACCAGTTTGACCCTCTAAGTAATGAGTTTGCTGCAGGAGCAAAACTCCATGAAATTGGCCAGTGCAATAGCTGCCACTTCTATGGTGAAGAATTCCCCACTGGTGACCCACCAACTTGGGCAGCTAATTTAGCTTTGACAAAGAAACGTTTAAATGCAGGGTGGGTAACAGAATGGTTAAAAAACCCTCAATCAATCATGCCTGGAACAAAAATGCCAGCTCCATATGTTCCTGACAGTGTAATACTTTCACTCGAAGGTGCTGAAAATGACTGGGGAAATGCACTAGTCACTCTCAATGGTGATACCACTGCCATGCTTGACGGTTTAAGAGATTACCTCTGGAATATCAAAGGTAAGACGAACATAGATGCCCTTATTAAAGCATACTTTGCTGAAAATGGATATGATTTTGATAGTGATGGTGGAAGTGATTTCGATGACGAAGATGATGACTGGGGTGATGATGATGACGATGATGACTGGTAAAAATGTAAAGAAAATTAAAATTTTAACAAGCCCCAGATACTATGGGGTTTTTTATTTCATTAATATTTGAATACCTCGCTCTACCTGCTTAGGCTTCCAATCTTCTCCCTCCCACGAAGCAAGTAGTTTTCGATTTGGACTAAGAAGTACTGACCTTAAAGTGTGGCCAATTTTATTTTCCTCTACACCCCAAAAATCACCACCTGATTGTTTTACCAATCTATAAACATCATCGACTTTACCAGTACTTGACCATATTTTTAAATTATTACGTCCTTCCAGATAGGAACCATAAGCTCGTTTTAGAACAGAAGGCTTATCATACTTATAATCAAAACTAACCAAAATAAAGTCTATCAATTTGGAATCAGAAAAACTATTAACTAGATAATTAGTCTTCATAATAACAGCAGGGCACATATTTGGCATTGGACACCTTGTGAATATGTAAGAAATGAATCTATAGCTACCATCACCATCAGATAAATTAATTTTATTACTATCAATATCTAGAAGTGTGACATTATCAAAAAATTCTCCAATCTTTAGTTCACTAAAGTCATCATCAAAAAAATCATCATCCTCTGGAACATGCCCCCGCCCTACAATATTAAAAGATTTTGCATAAGGTAATTTATCGCTCCAAATAAATTTGAAATGAACACTGTCACCTATTTTTAATTGACTTAATTCTTTTTTATCGAGTACAGTAAAAGGCATTACCATTGGCATCATCAAATCACGAATGCTATCATGAGCAATTGTTATTCTATTTTGCTCAATGGAAATGGATCTAATCGTACCCTTAACATCATATATTTCTTGTCTAACACTACATGAGATAAAAAGAATACAAAATAGATTCAGAGTGAGTTTCATTTATTTATATAAAACAAAAAAGGCGGAAATATTTCCGCCTTTTTCTTGTAATAAAAATGGGTCTATTTTTTCTTTGGACGAGTAAAAACAAAATCTTTTGTAGTATCCCCATCACCAATTGTCACCTTCGCGGTAAGGGTCCTCTTACCAAATTTTTCCTGCCAACATACAACTTCATAGGTACCAGATGGAATACCCTCAATGGAAAAATTTCCTTTTTCATCTGTGACAGCAAAATATGGATGATCTGAAACTAAAACCCAAGTCTTCATCCATGGATGAACATCACATTTAATATAAAAAGGGCTTGGCTCAGGTTTTTTAAATGTTGCTTTTTTCTCTTTTACAACCTTCGGCATAGCAAAGTTGAATTCTTTGTTAACTTTTGGCATTGAATGAATATTATGCAGGGTTGCATCACTATTTTTTATGAGTAACTCTTGACCGGCAACCATCCCAAATACGTGAGGTACATATACACATCCTTTTTGATCAAGAATTGCAGGCTTTGATGGAATACCACCACTATAAGAAACATTTTTCAGGTATACCAATGCTTCCTCCATTGAACCATCATCTGCGACTTTAAAATTCTCACTAAGTACTGGTCCTGAATGAGATGATCCACATACAGGATCTGCATCCATTCTTAACCTCTTTTTCTTTGGGGCCTTTCCTTCATATTTAACGTGACCTTTCAGTGTCCCAGCATTAATGTAAGTTGATAAAAATGCCAATAGCAGGAATCCAATAAATGACTTTCTGAGTTTCATGTGTAATCCTTTAAAATATTAATTTTAGTAATAGCTAATTTTACCATTTATTTTCTTTAGCTTATAATAGAAAAATTAGTACTATCTATTTATGATAGTATAAATCATTCTTGTAAATTTACTTAAGAAATAAATAAGAATTTTTATGTACGCTTTCATGTTAATTTGCTATTTAATGATGACACTTAACCTTGTAAACCTTACTCTTACAGGTACTAGTGGCTATTGGAATATCAGTATCTTTGGTGCAAGCCATACTAGATTTGCATTATTTACTATTTTAATTTTTACAATTACTGAAACACTTGTAATGTATTTTTTTATAACAACTGGAAAAGCAATAAAGAGTGCTCTAGAATCTGGCTTAGGTAAAGAAGACCTGTGGGATAAAGAGAGAAAATTAAAAATGGTACTATTCCCACATTTGATGCTTACAATTTTTCTGGTGGGTGGGTGGTTTATACATATTGGTGCCGTAGAAAATAACATATCACCTAAATGGCTACATTCTCTTTTATTTGTCCTTGCATATATTCATCATTTATGGTCACTGCGATTGAAAAATAATGCTTTTAAAGATCAAATTTCAATTATATCTGAACTAGAGCCTGATTCTAAAGTTAACTGATGTATTACGCTGCAAAAAGTCTTGAGCTTCTTGGAATGTTTGTTTTAGCTGTAGGTTTTATTGTGAAATACCCTCGCTTAATGGATCCTAAAATATTACTCGCAGGTCTAATTTGCTTTGGTTCTGGTTGGGCAATAGAAAAATATATACTAAAATAAAAAGGTGAATTTCCTTAATTTATTTACCTAAGTATATGCTTAAATTTTAATATAGGATATTATATATATGGCACCACCTTACAACTATTTTAAAGGAATCCCAGAGCTTCCTGACTATGCAAGGCAAAAAACAAAAAAGCCTAAGCTTGTTGCAGTTGTTGATGAAGATAATTGCACAGGCTGCCAAGCATGTGTACCATTTTGCCCCGTTGATTGTATTGAACCTGTATCTGGTGATAAATATGAATTCCCAGTTATCCCTCCTGTTCAGGTCAGATTCAATGAGTGTACAGGTTGCCAAGTATGTGCTAGGGTATGTACTAAAATGACATGGGATGCTATCCGCATGCTAGGAACAGAGAAATTTGAAGAAAATTATGGTCTAGATATAGACTAATTGTAATTTTCCATGGAGATATAGATTGACTAGCACAACGCACTACGAAGAAAACTTTATACAAAAATATATATGGTCAGTAGATCATAAGACTATTGGCATTCAGTACGGTATAACATCGCTATTTTTTCTAGCATTTGGATTCTTTCTGATGATGATAATGAGATACCAACTTGCCTACCCCGAACAGGTAATACCATATGTTGGTAACTGGTTCTTTTCTGAAAGTGGTGGTGTAATGCTGCCAGAAAACTACAATACACTTGGTGCAATGCATGGTACTATTATGATTTTTCTTGGTGTAGTACCGCTAGCGGTAGGTGCATTTGGTAATTATTTAGTCCCACTCCAAGTAGGCGCCCCTGATATGGCATTCCCAAAATTAAATGCTGCAAGTTACTGGTCATATTTTGTTGGTGGAGTAATAATGATGGCAAGCTTTTTTACTCCTGAAGGAGCAGCGAGATCAGGATGGACATCTTACCCTCCACTGTCAATTTTTGAATCTGGGCAGACCATGTGGCTCCTAGGAATGATTTTTCTAATTACTTCTTCACTCCTTGGATCTATGAATATAATTGTAACAATTGTTCAGCTGCGGGCTCCAGGCTTGACATGGTTTAGACTACCTTTTTTTGTATGGGCTCAGCTTGTTACATCATTTTTATTAATCCTAGCATTCCCTCCTCTTGAATCCGCTGCTATACTGCAGTTAATGGACAGACTTGCAGGAACAAGTTTTTTCCTACCCTCTGGATTAGTCTATGCTGGTAGTGTTGTAGAATCTTACGGAGCTGGTTCTCCTTTATTATGGCAACATCTTTTCTGGTTCTTAGCTCATCCAGAAGTATATGTACTAATCTTACCTGCGATTGGTATTGTTGGAGAAATAATTGCAAATAATACAAGGAAACCTCTATGGGGATATAAATCTCTTATTTATGCTATCGGTTTCTTAGGCTTTATGTCATTCATCGTTTGGGCTCACCATATGTTTCTAACAGGTATGGGGCAAACCATGAGTGCTTTTTTCCAGCTGACAACAATGATAATATCAATTCCTTCCGTAGTAGTATTAACTGCATTTTTTATATCACTCTGGGGAGGATCAATAAGATTTAATACTCCTATGCTTTTCGCTCTATCCTTCCTACCTATGTTTGGAATAGGTGGACTGACTGGACTACCTCTAGGAGTTGCAGCATCAGATATTTACCTCCATGATACATATTATGTGATTGGTCATTTTCATTATGTTGTTGCTCCCGGTACTCTTTTTGCCCTGTTTGCAGGAATCTACTATTGGTTTCCAAAGGTGACAGGAAAAAGAATGAGTGAAGCACTTGGCAAACTACATTTTTGGCCATCATTAATTTTCATGAATGGTATATTTATGCCAATGTTCATTCAAGGTCTTGCTGGGCTCTCCAGAAGGATGTATGATGGAGGACAACAATACGCACATGCCTCAGATGTATTACAGTGGAATGAATTTATGACAATATCAGCATTTTGCCTTGGGGCAGCTCAAATCCCATTTATTGTTAATCTAGTTGTCTCTTTAGCTAGTGAAAAAACCGGTGAAAGGAATCCTTGGGACTCAACCACTATAGAATGGGCAGCTCCATCGCCTCCATTACCACATGTTAATTTTGACTCATCAATTAAGGTTAATCACGGTCCATATGAGTACAGCGTTCCCGGTCATAAAAAGGACTTCTGTCCACAAACATCATCATGAGTAATATACCTTATATAGTAGAAGAAAGACCTGACACTGGTCTTAATAATAGCAAATTAGGAATCTGGATTTTCCTCGCATCAGAGGTAATGCTATTTGGCGGATTATTTTCAGCATATGTTTTTTTGAGAATTGCAGCAACTGGGCATCCTGATGGTGATTTTGATTATTGGGGTTCAAAACTAAATGTTCCAATGGCCACATTTAATACACTTGTTTTAATTACTTCAAGTGTAACAATGGTCATGAGTTGGGCATCGCTAAAAATGCAACAATTTGAAAAATATAAAATGTATCTCGGAATAACTATTGTATGCGCACTAGCCTTCCTTGTTGTAAAATACTTTGAATACACTTCCAAATTTCATCATGACATATATCCCTCTACTAGTACGTTTATGGGTATTTACTTTACTTTAACAGGGCTCCACGTTTTACATATTATTGGAGGATTATTAGTACTAGTTTTTTTTTGGAGTTCTAGAGCAGACAAAATGTGGGAAGAAGATCAAGAATTACTGACCAATAGAATCGAAATGACTGGTCTATATTGGCATTTTGTTGACTTAGTCTGGATTTTTTTATTTCCAATTTTATATCTATTATAGGAAAATCTAATGTCAAACAAGTCACATGATTCAATTGAGCATCATATAAAAACATACATAAACGTTTTTATCGCGCTTGCTTTCTTAACTGTAATTACAGTAGCAGTAAGTTATTTGAAAGTTTCTTTTATTGAAGCATTTTTTATTGCAATAACTATTGCAACAATCAAAGGTAGCTTAGTACTAGGTTTTTTCATGCATTTAATAAGTGAAAGGCAGGCTATTATATGGATACTTGCTACGACATTCATAGCCTTTCTAATTTTACTATTTATTCCACTTATTTCATTAACAGATTCAACAGGTCTATGGTAACTAATATGGGAATAAAAGTCATGCACTCAGTAGTTATTATCTTATCCATCTTACTTGCCTTATTTTTCTCATATTACATGGCTAATAGTGATATAAGTAACGCAATGATTTTTGCAATTTCGGGGGTCTCTGTAACCTTTGCACTTGTTTATTACCTATGGTCCATATTGAAAAAATTTAAAACAATTTGATATGCAATATCTACGATACTTTATTTTTATTTGTCTTATGCTAATTGTAGATATTACCATCGCATGTTCCACTTGCTATGGTGACCCGAATAGTAATGCAGGACAAGGAATGGATATGGCAATAATGACTCTACTTGGATTCATTGGACCATTGCTTTTTGCTATAGTAATAGGAATTATTTCATTAGGAATAAAATCAAAAAAAATGAATCCACCAAAATAACATGATAGAACTCTTAAGATATTTTGGCCTACCAGTTGGTATTTCAGGTGTTAGTGGAAGAATTGATGAAATTATAGTGATTGTCCATTATCTTATGCTAGTCTTATTCGTTGGTTGGGGAATCTTCTTTATCGTTAGCTTAGTAAAATTTCGTGCATCAAAAAATAACACTGCAAATCATAAAGGAGTTGACTCTCACTATTCCTCTATTTTAGAGGCTGCTGTAGCAGTAATTGAGATTGTAATTTTATTTGGATTTGCTTTTCCAATCTGGGCTGAAAGAGTAAATGATGTCCCTGATTCTCGAGACGCAGAGTATATTAAAGTGATTGCACAGCAATATGCATGGAATATTCATTACCCTGGTGCAGATGGAAAATTTGGTGAAACAAAAGTAAACCTAGTTGATGAGCAGGATAACCCTATAGGATTAGATCGTAATAGTGAATTCGGTAAAGATGATTTCTATACTATTAATCAATTGCATATACCTGTAAATAGAAAAATAAGAATCGATCTTTCATCAAAAGATGTAATTCATAATTTTAAACTACCTGAACTAAGAGTCTCACAGGATGCTATACCAGGTATGTCAATTCCAGTACATTTTACTGCTACAAGCACCTCTGAGGATTTCTTAAAAACAGCAGTTGGAACCTTAAGAGAAGGTAAAAGCTTAGAAATCGCGTGTGCTCAATTATGTGGACTAGGGCACTATCGTATGAAAGGTTATCTAACAATACATGAAGAAGAAGATTATATTTCATGGTTAGATGAACAGGCAGAGTATCTTGAAGAAGAAGAAGGCGATGATTGGGGCGATGATGATTGGTAGAATGTAGTCCACTAAATAGTTAAATCTTTTTTAATCTAATGAGGATTATTTAATGGATAAAAACCATTATCTAATTCTCATTTTTTTTTGATAACCATGATAGTACTTCTTTCAAGCAATCATATGATATTGTATGCTCCATTTCATATTCTATATAGTTGATTCGTATACCCAATGATACTATATCATCTCTAGAAGATTTTGCTAACGTTAAAGGAACTACCGAATCTAATGTCCCATTTGCCATTAGTAAATTCAGATTTTTAACTAGAGTGCTATCTATTTTATCATTAATCTGATCCATAGGAAGGAAACCGCAAATTGCAACAATAGACCTAAATTTCTCTGGTCTCATTAATCCACAATACATGGCTAAAGCTGCTCCCTGGCTAAAACCTAAAAGATTTATTTTTTTTGGATCAAGATTTAATAGAATGATCGTTTTATCAATTGATTCTATGATACTTTGATAATGTTTAATCATTTGATTAGGTTTAGGTAATACACCAAGATTACTGTAATCAAGCTCGGCCCAAGCCCATCCATTGAACTGAACTGGAATACTTGCCTGCAGACTGATACTAGTCCAACTATCATCAAAATGAGTACTTAAACCATCAAGGTCTTGCATATTGCTTCCAAAACCATGAAGAAAAAAAATACTTTGTCCTCCATCAATAGAAGCAGCACCTCTACGGACAATATTTTTTAAGGGTAAGTCTAAAGTCATTATTATTTTTACAGATTATATTTGCAGTATTTTCAATAATTGCTATGAAATACATTGTATGAAGAATTAGGAAATAGCATACTTTTCTTTTTTTTGTATTGAAGCTCTTTTTGTTTGATCAAGTTCCATTTTTCTAAGCCTTATATTGCTAGGAGTAACCTCAATAAATTCATCTTCAGCAATAAATTCAATACATTGGTCTAATGATAATAGCTTAGGTGGTCTAATAGGGACAGTGTTATCAGAGCCTGATGCACGCATATTAGTTAATTTTTTTTCTTTAGTTATATTTACATTTAAATCACCATCTTTATTTCGTTCACCTATTATCATACCAGCATACACTTTTGTTCCAACCAATATAAATAGCTCACCTCTATCCACCATACCAATACATGCATATGTTGTCACCTTACCTTCTCTATCTGAAATCATAGCTCCTGAATTTCTTTGAGGAATAGGGCCAAACCATGGTGCATAACCATCAAAAAGCTTATTCATTATTCCCTCACCTTTTGTGTCTGTTATAAATTGTGATCTGAAGCCTATAAGACCACGTGATGGTATGCAAAATTCGAGATGCACCCTTCCTGTACCATGATTCTGAAGATTAGTCATTTTTCCTTTTCTAACTGATAATTTTTCTGTTATAATCCCAACTTTTTCCTCAGGTATATCTAGAAAAACCTTTTCCATTGGCTCTAATTTTTTATCACCTTTTTTCTTTGTAATAACCTGAGGTTTAGAAACCATGAACTCGTAACCTTCTCTTCTCATAGTCTCGATCAAAATAGCCATTTGCAATTCACCCCTACCTCTAACCTCAAAAACATCTGTCCTTTGTGTTGGCCTTACTTCTAAAGATACATTACTATATGTTTCTAGATTTAATCTCTCTGATAGATTTCTTGTGGTAAGATATTTTCCATCTTGTCCTGCAAAAGGACCATCATTTACATGAAACATCATAGAGACAGTAGGTGCATCAATTATTATCCTTGGAAGAGGTTCAGGATTCTCATTATCTGAAATTGTATCTCCAATAGATATATCATCAATCCCGGCAAACGCAATAATATCGCCCGCCACAACACAATCAACCTGAATCTTTTTTAACCCTTTAAAAGTATATAGTGCTGAAAATTTTTGATTCTTCTTATTATCATCAGATTGGCATAACGAATACATTTTATTCATTTCAAGGATACCACTATGAAGTCTTCCCACAGCTATTTGTCCTACATAAGGATCGTAGTCTAAATTCGTAATTAAGAATTGAGGGATATGATCGTCCTCAGCTTTTGGTCCAGGTATTTTTTTTAGAATACAGTCAAATAAAGGTTTTAAATCAATAGACTTTTCTTCTAATTCTGTATGAGCTATACCCTGTTTAGCATTCGTATATATTATTGGAAACTCTATCTGGTCATCAGAGGCATCAAGATCTATGA
>MDSV01196159.1_pt1 | contig 12499 bp, 12 predicted proteins | sample 810851 | NCBI WGS metagenome assembly MDSV01 (sample SAMN05326640, study PRJNA326480) | marine metagenome | isolation source: seawater | place: Atlantic Ocean: North East | collected 2012
AATCTCAGATTTTTTCTTATATATGCATCATAAATCAAATCTCCACACTCAGCACCTTTTATTGAAAAATTGTCTATAAACCAATGAAACCCTTTGAATGAAATCAAAAAAATATATTTTAGTGTAAAAAATAATGAATAAATTATTGTTAATGGTGACAAAATCCAAGTTCTAAAACTCCAACAATTTACAAAATATTTTATCCCAAATGATTCATAAATTTTCGTCTGCCAATCATTTTTTGACTTATCAGTAATTACAATTGGCTGATAATCAAATATTTCATTAAATGCCAAGGCTGATAAAGACCCTCTAATGACTTGATCATGAAGTGATCTGTCAAATAATACTATATGCTCTCCTTTATTATTATTTATTTTTGATTTATTTATTTTAATAAATTGATTTATTGTTTCTTCAAACATTATAACTAAAATTTTGATAGTTTCTTATTTTCAATTTTATATATTGCATCACAAAATTTTGTAGTTGAAGCTCTGTGAGTGATTATTAGAATTGTTTTTTTTCCTTTAAGTGCATTTAATTCACTTATAATTTTTTCTTCAGTATTAATATCCAATGCGCTCGTTATTTCATCTAATATCAATATTTGAGGATCGATATATAAAGCTCTAGCAATACCAATTCTTTGTCTTTGACCTCCTGATATAGCAAGGCCATTTTCTCCAACTATTGTATCCAATTTATTATCTAAACTTTCTATAAAATTTTCTAGTTGTGAAGACTTTATAGATTCATTTAATCTATAATTATTTATTTCTTTTTCATCTTCGCCAAAAGCGATATTATTTTTAATTGTATCATCTGTTAAAAAAACATTTTGAGGCACATATCCAATCGTATTTTGCCATGATCTTTTAAGACTAAAAATATCAATGTTTTCATTTAAAAAAATTTTTCCTTTATTTGGATTTTGAATACACATAAGTATATCCATTAAAGAACTTTTTCCTGAACCACTTGCTCCAATAAAACCATATGTTTTACCTTCTTGTAAATTTAAATTTATATCAGAGAATAAAAATTTATCATCTCTAGGATATTTAAATGAAACATTTTCCAATGTTAATTTTTTAAATCTTATTTTTTTTAGCTCTTCATTTTTAGTTTGTAAATCTTCCATATTTGAAAAATCATTATAAATTAGTTGTATTGCTGATTTTGAAAATCTAATTGTCTGAGAATTAACAAGGATTTTATTTATTGACGGAAGTATTCTAAATGTTGCTGCTGCAAATATTCCTAATGTTGGAATTAAATTTTGAATATCATCATTATTAAAAGTTAAAAAAATCAATACTAATATACAAAATAAAAAAATAGCTAAAAATTCAAAAAAAAGTCTTGGTATCTGTTGAATAAAATTTTGTTTTTTACCAATATCTGCAGTTATATTATTTCCTACATTAAAATCTTTAAGAAGTTTAGTTTCTTTTCCAAGTAAAGATATTATTTTTATATTATCAAATATTTCATTTAAATATTTTATTTTTTTACCTTCATAAATCTGTCTTTCCTGGCCAAATCTAGTTAGTTTTTTTTTATTGTAGAAAAAATAAGTTAAACCCACTAATGAAAAAATAGTAATTGAAATAATTGCTCCTATAGGCTCTACAAAAACTAGTAATACCAAAATAGCAATTAGTACTAACGCTTCTACCAAAACATCAAGTGATGACAAAATAAAACCTTTACCAAAATGTCTAGTTTCATTTAATACGTTCCTAACAAGTTCTGCTGAATTTTTTTCTATATGATAATTATAATTTTTTTTAAGATATATTTTTAATAATCTACTTGATAAATTAGCAAATAATGAAAATGTAAAATTACTTTTTTTCCAAGTAAGGTAAGCTAGAAATAAATTTTTAAGTGCATAAATAATTAGTAATAAAAGTAATGAATATAAAATTAAATTTTCTTTGCTAGGATTTCCTAGGGCCTCCAATACTGGTTTAAATTTTGGAAAATCTGTCGCTATATCGTTATTTACAAGCACGTTCATTAAAGGAATTATCATTCCAATTCCAAGAACTTCTAAAAAAACACCAATTAAAATCAAAAAAAATATATAAACTAAGCTTATTTTTTGATCTTTATTTAAAACTTTTTTAATTTTTTGAAATATATCTTGCACTGAAAAATTCGATTTTATATTGCTGTCCAACCACCATCTACAATTAGATTAGTACCTGTGATATAAGATGATGCATCTGATGCTAAAAATAAAGCTGCAGTTGCAACATCATCTGGTCTACAGAATCTCTTCAATAAAGTATGTTGCTTATATTTTTTTGAAAAATTTTTGTCGAAATTTTTATTAGTAGCTTTGAATTTTCCTTCTATGCCACCTGGACAAATATTATTAACTCTAATCTCATGTTTACCGTAGTATGAAGCTAGTTGTTTTGAAAAATGTGTTATTCCTCCTTTTATAATAGGATAGGTCATATTATTTCTGGCATTAGTCCCTTCATATACGTTCATATTTTGCGCAACTAATCCGTAAGTTGATGAAATCTGCACAATTGAACCTTTTTTTTTTGAAAATTTGAGAAAATCTGCAAATATCTTTGCCATGAATGTAAATGAGTTTAAATGTATGTCTATATTCTCTTTATAACTATCAAGAGTAACTTTCTCAAAAGTATTAGATGCCCAATCTTTTGAAGCTGGATAGCTTGCATTTACATATATAGATGGAAACCCAACTTTTTTTTTTATTTTTAGTAATTCGTTTTTAAAATTTTTATAATTTTTACAATTAAATTTAATAAAATATGAATTTCTAATTTTTTTTTTTTTAATTGCATGTATATCAAGAATAGCTACCTTGGCGCCTGCATCGCTTAGTGCCTTTGATATCTCATAACCCATCAATCCATAACCACCTATAACTATAGCTACTTTTCCATTAAGAGAAAATTTTTTAAGATAATTTTTTTTTTTCATTTTTTTTTAAAATATTTTCAACTAAATTCCAGTCAAAAGTACTATCAATATCAATCGATCTTTCAGCTGGCATAATATAAAGTGAAGTTTTTTTATCATACTTCGATTTTAAATTAAGTAATTCTTTTCTTTTCCAAATATAAATTGAAGCATTCATATCATATACTGTGGGTGCATCTTGCCTTCTACCAATTTTTTTTATATTTTTTTTAACTATTTGAACCCTATCATTTATTTTTTCAACCATATTAAAATAAGGGTTTCTTTTACATGGAGTTACTGAAATTAATTTATTAGCTTTTTCTTTTATAAACTTTTTATAAGCCTTCTTAATATCTTCAATATTTCTAAGTGGTGCAGTGACATGTAGATTAAATATAATATCAAATTTTTTATTTAAAAATTTTTCTGATTCAAGAAGTGCGTGCCTTATTGCTAATAATTTAACAGAGTCATCTGTAGCTAATTTTTTAGGTCTAATAAACCACCCTGTGGCTCCATATCTTTTTGCACATTTAAAAATTTTTTTGGAATCAGTAGATACCATTACTAAATCAAATATTTTGCTTTTTAGCGCTTGTTTTATTGTATAACTCATCAAAGGATATCCATTTATTTTTTTTATATTTTTATTAACAATTTCTTTAGATCCACCTCTCATGCAAATTGTACAAAGAACTCTCATAACTATTTTTTTAACTGATTAATAAATTTCATAATATTTTTTCCATCGTTAAAAGAACAAATATCTTCAAAGCTTTTATTTAAGATTTTATTATGCATTATTTTGTAAGTATTTATTATTTTAAATTTTTTAAAACTAAACTTTTTATTTTTTTGATTAGTTTTGTAATGTAAAATGTTATTATTTAAATCACCAAATATACTAAAATCTTTACCATCTATATAAATTTTTCTAACATTTAGTAAAGAATAATAATTTAAATTAATTTGGATAAAAATTTTTTTCTCTGTATTTGAAATTAATGATAAATAATCTTCTGTATTAATTTTTAAATTTGATAATTTTTTATTAATTGACTTAATTAAATTCATTTTTCCAAAAATCCAACTAATAAAATCAAATTCATGACTTAAATCCAAAATAACTCCACCTCCTTCAGATTTTTTTGCACTACTGGATTGAGAATATACTCTCCCCTTTCTCCATTTTTTTAAGTTTGACAAACAAAAAGAGTTTATAGAATAAATCTTTTTATTTTTAATAATTTTTTTTATTTTATCTATTACGGGATGAAATCTTAAGTTGTACCCTACAAATACTTTATTTTTTAATTTTTTAAATTTATGATATTTTTCAAATAATGGTTTTTCTACTAAAATTATTTTGTTTGATAGAATATTGTTTAAGTATCTTAAATTTTCATAATGTTTCTTAGTTTGTGAAGAAATTATAATATAATCAGGGTTAATCTTTTTTATAGATGATAAATTATTACATCTATAAAGGTAGTTGGGAATTTTTTGTTTTGTTAAAACAAATATTTTTTTAATTTTTTTTATTTGGTTTAATATTTTACAATGTTTTTTTCCAATAGAACCATATCCGACCACTAAAACAATCATACAATTATAATTTTATCTTGGAGAACTCTGACCATTGCCCTGTATCTTGCCAATTACTCTCACTTACAGGAAAAACACCAACCTTAAATCCTTTTTTCTTGGCACGATTAATTAGTTCGTTCGCATTAAAAAGTTTATTTTTAGGAACTAAATTAATTATTTTTTTATTAATTATGTAAATTCCAATGTTTACTAAAAAATCAAATGAAGGTTTTTCTTCAACACTTTTCAAAGTTCCTTCATTAAAAATTTTACATACCCCGTATGGGATTTCAAATCTTTTTTCAGAAGCTACCATTGTTAAATCAAAATGATTATCCTTATGAAAATTATAGAAGTCTATTAAATCAAAATTAGATAAAATATCGCAGTTTGTTACCAAAATATTATTTTTAAGATTATTTTTTTTTAATAATTTTAAACTCCCTATAGTTCCTAAAGGCTTAGGCTCTTTAATAAAATTTACTTTATATTTTGGCTGAAGTTCATGAAAGAATGCTTTAATTATTTCAGATTTTTCATGAATACTAATAGTAAAATTATCTAGCCCATAAGATATTAAATTTTCTATGATAAGTTCTATTGCTGTATTATCTTTGATGGGTATAAGAGGTTTGGGCAATATATTAGTAAAAGGCTTTAATCTTGTACCTTTTCCTCCTGCCATTATGACAACCTGAAGATCCTTTATTTTTTTTAAAACTTTATTATTTTTAAAAATTTCATTCCAATTTATTATTTTTACTAATTGGTTTCTGTTATTTACCACTGGAATTATATCAATTTTATTATTTAAAAAATATTTTTTAATTTTTTCTAAAGAATATTGATTCTCAATAAAATAAAATGGTTTTTTATTATAAATACTTGAAATACTTTTGCTTAACTTTGCCTTTTTTAATATTGCTCTTCTGATATCTCCATCGCTTAATGTTCCGAGTAATTTATTTTTATTATCTACAACTGCAATACATTTAGTACCAGATTTACTAATTTTTTGTAATGCAGATCTAATGCTTTCAGATGATAAAATATTAATACTCTTCATTATGGTAAAAATTTTAATACCCATTTGTTATTTTCTTTTTTCCAAACATTAGAAATAGATTTATATCTATCAATTATCTCCCAAAAAAAATCTTCTTCTATGCTGACATAATTAAGAAAGAAATTTAAATCTCTTCTTGGTATCTCATGATCATATTTATGAACTAAACTTACACCTTCTTCTCTAGTTATATGATTCATTCTAATATCTTGCTGGGCATCTCTAGAAGCTCTCCCCATTCCAAATTTTGCATATGCTTGATACCAGTGAATTCCATCACACATATCGTCAAGACTTACATATCTTGTATACGTACCAGCTGAACGTCCATCAGGATTAGGTTTCATTCCAGTATGTTTATAAGCATAATAATAATTTTCTTGTGGTATCCACTTTTTATAATATGAAAACCAATGCATTTCAGTTCCTGATTTTAAAATATCGTCTGGTTTAGGGGCTTTATAAAATTGAAGTTCTGATTCTGATATTTCATCTTTTCCAAAAATTTTTCTCTGTAAGCCAATATCTAAAAATTTTTCAACATTATTTCCTCTAAAATATTGGTTCTCCCATTCTTCAATACCTTCTTTTGGTAAATTCTTATATTTATCATTACCTCCATATTCTAATTCGCCATTTTCACCATACATGATAAGTTTTATCCCAAACTTCAAAGCCATATGAAATGCCCAACTTTTTTGACCATATGTAAATGGTTGCCACATATCTCCAATTAGTTCAAAACACAATTTACTTAACTTTCTATGAAATTTCCCATTCGGCTGTCCAGAAATATTTGTAAAACCTGATTTTATAAATGCATTTAAATTATCTAATCCTATTTGAGTATAATGAAAAGGTGCCCAGGTTACACACAATGGGTTCATTTTATATTTATATTTTAACTGATGCGCAACATATGCACTATCTTTCCCTCCACTTCCTGGCACAATTACATCAAAAGAACCATTTTTACTTCTATATTTATTACATAATAGCTCTAACTCTTTATCTCTTTTATTCCAATCAATCTTTGAATTTTTTTCCATAGCCCACTGGCAAGCTGAACAAATACCATCAGAATTAAATTTTGTTCGAGGTCTTTGATTTGAGACTACACAATTTTTACAAAAAATTACCTTAGAAGGTAAACTATCATATTGGGTATCAATAGTAATATTTTTAATCATTTTAAATATTTATAAAATTTTTTAAAAAAAGTTCTCCATCTTTTCCACTTCTTTCAGGATGAAATTGACAACCATAAATATTTTTATTTCTTATTACTGCACAAAATTCAGTTTCAGCATATTCTGTTTTTCCAATTACTTTACTAGGATCGATAGAATGAACAAAATAAGAATGACAAAAATAAAATGTAGGTTTTTTTTTTAAAGAAGAAAATATTTCATCTCCTGAGTAATTAAGATAATTCCAACCTATATGTGGTATCCTATATTTTTTATTTGATGTAAATTTTTTGACATTTCCATTGATAATTTTAAGTCCATCTGTCTTTCCAAATTCTTCGGAATAATCCATTAAATAATGCATTCCTAGACATATACCTAACATTGGTTTTTTTTTTTCTGCAAAAATCTTGATCGATTTAGTTAATTTTTTTTCCTCCAAATTTTGGATTCCTTCTTTAAAAGCTCCAACGCCAGGAATAATTAGTCTATCAGATTTCTCTATTTCCTTTGAATTACTTGTAACTTTTACTTTACAATTTAGTCTTGTTAATGAATTGAACAAGTTAAATATATTCCCTGCATCATAATCTATAATTGTAACTTCTTTGCTCATTATCTAATGTAAACTCCATTATTTTTAAGATAATTTTTTAATTCTTTAATTGAACATGGTTCAACCTGAATTTCTTTAAAACCTCCATATCCTTTTTTGATAAAGTCTATATTGCCAGAGTCAATCTGTTTTCCCATTCTTAAATCATCAGAGTCATAAGACATAAATTTTGTTTCAACCTTTTTGAGATAATTATAATGAAAAAGAGATCCTATTCCTACACCATCACAATCATATTTTTTAAAAAGATTTAAAACATTTTCTTTACTTCCTGCACCGCTACAAACTATAATTGGTACATTAGATATTTTCATAACTTTTTCTATTAATAAATGATCAAAATCTTCACCTGTGCCATCTCTGTCGACTGAAGATAAAAATATTTCTCCGATACCTGCCTCTAAAAGTTTTTCACACCATTCTTCTAAAATTTTTCCTGAATTTTCTCTTCCATAATCATACCATGGTTCATAAAATTCGTTCATTTTTTTAATTTCAAGTGATGCCACGATACATTGAGATCCAAATTTTCTGCTTGCGTCTTTAATAAAACTCAAATCTTTAATTGCTGCCGTATTAATTGCAACTTTATCTGCTCCTGCTCTGAGTACGTTATTTATATCTTCAAGACTTCTTATTCCTCCTGCAACTGTTATTGGAATTTTTACTTTAGTTGCTGAATTTTTCAAAATATCATGCAAATTGTTTCTTTGATAGAGACTAGCCACAGTGTCTTGAAAAAAAATTTCATCTGCTCCTTCTTCAGAATATAAATCAGAAAAATAGTTGGCCGTTCCTAGCACTCTATTTCCCTCAAAGCATATACCTTTTACAAGATTTGGTCCTTTTATATCTAATTTAGGAATAATTCTTTTTATATTAAACATTATAAAATTTTTTTATGTTTGGTTGATTTAAATTACAATTTATTAAAAAATTAAAAATATTTTTTGAAGTATTTTTTTTTTCATATTCATTTTTATTATTTTTTAAACTTTGCTGATATTTGTCTGAATATAATTTTTTAATTGCTTTTTTTATCTCTTTTTTATTTATTTTGGTATTTATTATTGATTTATTTTGACTTCTTGATTGTTGTCTTACTCCAAAGTTCACTACTCCTTTTTTCAATGATGGAACCTCGATTATACCACTTGAGGAATTTCCAATAACACCATCTGAATACTGTAATAAAGAAAAATAATAATCCTTACCTAAAGAATCAAAATAATAAAAATTTTTATATTTCTTTGACGCAGACTTAAATAATTTATTTATTTCTATTCCTGATCTATCTATATTGGCTGAAGTTACAAAAAAATTAATATTTTCAAGTTCTTTAAGTGAATTAATAATAATTTGAGCATATTTTTTATTATTTTTTACTGTCTCAAAAGTTTCTGGATGAAATGTTAGAATTAGATTTTTACGGTTAAAAGAAATTTTAAGACCTTTTAATATCTCTTGTTTACTCAAAAATTTAGTTTTTAACAAACTTTCAACACCTAAAGAACCATAATTTAACACTCTCTTTGGATTTTCTCCTAAATTTATTATTCTATCTCTATTTTGATTTGTTGAGGCAAAATGGAATAAGGACAGTTTCGTCAGTGAATGCCTCACCCCCTCATCTATCGAACCTTCAGTAACTTCGCCACCATTAATATGTGCTAATTTTATATTTTTTAAGTAAGCTGAATAAGCGATAGGCAACATCTCAAATCTATCACCTAATAAAATTATAAGATCAGGTTTAAATTTTGAAAAAAAATTGTTGAATTTCTTAAAGGCAATTTCAACTATTTTATTATTATCATTTATATGTAAGTTTTTTTCACTTAATATGTCTATTTTAAAGTCAGGTTTTATTCTATCATTTAATATTTCATTAATTGTTTTACCGTATTTTTTTGATAAATGAGATCCAGAAACTAAAAGAAAAAAGTTTTTAGGAATTTTTCTTTTAAATTTTAAAATTAAGTTCTTAGATTGACTATAATCAGCTCTCGAGGTTGTAACAAATAAAAATTTTTTTTTCATAATTTTATAGGTTCATCGATTTTGAAATTTTTTTTGGATTTTTTATTTATCACCATATCCCATTTGCTTGCAGGAATTCCCAGTAGTGGCCTTTTACAACAAATATTTTTTTCTGTAAATTTTTCACCCTTTAAAATATTTTTTTTTGCTACTATCATCTTTCTTACGAAAATTTTGTTTTTAATTTCATCTTTGGTAACTTTTTTATATTTTCCTCCCAAAAAATCTTCTGTATCACGTATTTTTTTAACCAAAAGTTTTAGCTCTGTAATATTTAAACTTGCCTTATGATCTGGTCCTTTCATTTTTTTATTTAGTGTAAAATGTTTTTCTATAATTTTTGCACCCAAACATGTTGCGAGGACACTTGCCTGAACACCTTCTGAATGATCTGAGAAACCAGTACTACAATTAAATTTATTTCTAAGATAGATTATTGAATTCAAATTAAGATCTTTTAATTCTGTTGGATAAGATGATCTGCAATGAAGAATTGTTAAATTTTTTTTTTTTAAACCCGATTTACAAAGTATTTTAATAGCTTGGTCAATTTCTTCTACTGTTGCCATGCCAGTTGATAAGATAATTTCTTTAAAATTGCTTCCTGCAAATCTCAAATAATTTACATTATCAATTTCACCTGAGGGAATTTTAAGTATTTTTATACCTATTTTTTTTATTTCTTTTAAATCTTCAATATCAAAACCTGAGCACAAAAATTTTATTTTATTTTTATTTGCAAATTTCTTTAACATTCTCAAATTTTTCGATTTAATTTCTAGCTTTTTGAGCATTTCGTATTGACTATTTCCTTTTGTATTAGCTGTTTGATATTTGGCTTTTTTTGCATATTTGGTTGCTAAATTATTTGCTTTAAAAAATTGAAATTTTATAAAATCACATCCAGCTTTAGATGCTTCATAAATCATTTTTTTAGCTAGATTTGTACTGCCTTGGTGGTTCACACCTACCTCAGCAATTATATGTGTCATTTTTTGCAAATTTGTACTTTTTAATAATTTTTAAATAATTTAGTTCCCATAGGAACAACCGATTTTTTTTTAATTTTAATTTCTTCTCTTGCTATACTTCCACTGCCAACAAATACTTCATCCTCTATTGTTACTCCTCCATTAATTGTAGCTGATGTTGAGATATGGCAATTATCTCCAATTTTTACTCCATGCTCAATTAGTGCATTTGAATTAATTATACAGTTTGCTCCAATCGATACATTTGAATTAATAATTGCTCTATGCATTACCATAGTTCCATTTTTTATTTTTGAAAATTTAGACACATATGCTTGGGGTGATATGATAGATGGAATATTTATCATATTATTTTTTAAAATATTATAGAATTTTTTTCTTTTTTCCGCTGATTTAATTTGACCCAATGAGACAACTACACTTATATTTTTATTTCTTAAAGATGGTATATTTTTATCTTCTAAAATAACCTTGTATCCACAAACTAATTTACCAATTTCATATTTTGATCCTATTAATCCTTCTATTTTATATTTTTTTGTACTTTCAATTACATCAATACATGATTCTGCATGTTTGCCGGCTCCTAATAATAAAATCTTTTTTCTCATTAAAAACTTAAATATTTTTATTTCTTAACAAATTAGTTATTTTCTTTATTTGGTTTTTTTTTAGGCTTGCACTAGAAGGTACGCACAAAACTGAATCGAGTAATTTTTTTGCTTTGATTATATTATATCTTTGATAATGTTTATATGGTTTTTGCAAGTGATTTAAAAACCAAACTGGTCTAACTTGAATTCCATAAATGGTAAAGATTTTAATTAATTGTTTTACATTTTTTTTATATTTTTCTTTATCTATTCGAATTAAATTTATCCAATTATTTGAATTACAATATTTTGGATTTAAGATCATTGAAACCCCGTTTATTTTTGATATTTCTTTAAAGTAGAAATTAAAAATCTTTTTTTTATTTAATAAAATTTTCTTTATATTTTTTATTTGTGCAATTCCTACTGCTGCATGCAAGTTGGTCATTTTATAATTATAACCGACATTATCATGTACAAAATTAACTGGATCGTTTTTTGCCTGGGTAACTAAGTATCTTGCTTTATCTGCTAAAACTTTACTTTGTGTTAGTATTGCTCCACCTCCCCCACAAGTAATTATCTTGTTACCATTAAAAGAAAGGCATCCAAATTTTCCTATAGTACCTGCATGCTTTATTTTTTGAGAATTTTTATAATATGAGCCAAAACTTTCTGCTGCATCTTCTATTAAATCAATTTTTTTTTTTTTACAAATATTAATCAAAGGTTTTAGATTAACTAGGTTTCCAAACACATGGACTACTATGATTGCTGAAATTTTTTTTTTTGTTTTTTTATTGTATGTTAAATTATTTTTAGTGATTGTTTCATTTTCTAAAAAAGATATTACTTTTTTGATATCTATATTAAGATAATCATCAACATCTATAAAAATAGGACTGGCTTTACAATAGTTTACGGCATTTATTGGTGCGATAAAACTAACTGTAGGAACGATTACTTCATCACCTGGTTTTATATTTGATAACAACAAACTTATATGAAGAGCAGAAGTTCCACTATTTACAAGTACTACATGTTTTGATTTTGTATATTTACATATCTCTTTTTCAAATAAATTTATAAATTTTCCAGAAGTTGAGATCCAATTTGTGTTTATACACTCACTAAGGTATTTCTTTTCATTACCTTTTAAAGTTGGTTCGTGAAGTAAAATCATTTTAATTATATATTTAAATTATAATTTCCAAATTGATTTTTGCTTTTGAAATTAAAAGTATTTTTTTTTATCTCTGAAATTAGTTCTACTATTCCTTTTTTAATTGTATATTTAGGCTTAAATCCTAATACTGAATTTACTTTAGAAAAATCTACTATATAATTTCTCTTATCAACTCCTTTTTCTAAATATTTTACCTTACCTTCAGGATAGTATTTTAATATTTCGTTAACTATCATCTGTTTTGTAAAGTTATTTTCATTATCTCCAACATTAA
>MDSV01163767.1_pt1 | contig 12498 bp, 11 predicted proteins | sample 810851 | NCBI WGS metagenome assembly MDSV01 (sample SAMN05326640, study PRJNA326480) | marine metagenome | isolation source: seawater | place: Atlantic Ocean: North East | collected 2012
AGTTCATAAAGTCGCAGATTTCAAAAGAGAGGATAAAAAAGTTATTTTTAAAGAAATGGCACTGTTTAAACTTGTGGGCAACTCTTCAAAAAGAAATAAAGCTATGAGCGCTTGCAAAAAACATAACGCTGTAATATTGGATAAAACTAAAAATTCAGTTGTGATACAAATAACTGCATTAAGAAGAGATATTGATAAAATGTCAAAATTTTTAAAAAGACTTGGTTTAGTAAGTGTTTCAAGAACCGGAGCTGTTGCTATGACCAGGGGCGCTGAGGTGTTTAAATAATTTAAAAGGAGAAAGTTATGAAAATGTTTTACGAAAAAGATACAAACGTAAATTTAATTAAAGAAAAGAAGATAGCAATATTTGGTTATGGTAGCCAAGGACATGCACATGCACTCAATTTAAGAGATAGCGGTGTAAAAGAAGTTGTTGTTGCTTTGAGAGAAGGATCTGCAAGCAAAGCTAAGGCTGAGTCAAAAGGATTAAAAGTAATGAATTTATCTGATGCTGCTGAATGGGCTGACGTAGTAATGATTTTAACGCCGGATGAATTACAAGCAACAATTTATAAAAATCATATTGAACAGAGAGTAAAAGAGGGCACTTCAATCGCTTTTGCCCATGGCTTGAATATCCATTACGATTTAATTAAAGCAAGAAAAGATTTGGATGTATTTATGGTTGCTCCAAAAGGTCCGGGTCACCTGGTAAGGAGTGAATACGAAAAAGGAGCTGGAGTTCCATGCTTGTTTGCAGTACATCAAAATGGATCGGGAAAAGCAAGGGAACTTGCTATGTCATATGCTTCAGCAGTTGGAGGTGGAAGATCAGGAATTATAGAAACGACATTTAAAGATGAAGTCGAAACAGATTTATTTGGAGAACAAACCGTTCTTTGTGGAGGATTGGTTGAATTAATAAAAAATGGATATGAAACTTTGGTAGAGGCTGGATACGAACCTGAGATGGCATATTTTGAAACTGTTCATGAAGTTAAATTAATAGTTGATTTAATTTATGAAGGAGGCATTGCGAATATGAATTATTCAATATCTAATACCGCTGAGTATGGCGAATATGTTTCAGGTCCTAGGATAATAAACAAAGAAGAAACGAAGAAAAGAATGAAAGAAGTATTAGCCGATATACAGTCAGGAAAGTTTACAAAAGAATGGATGGAGGAACACAAGAATGGTCAAAAAAATTTCTTGAAAACAAGAGCAAAACTAGCAGAACATCCAGTTGAAAAAGTAGGAGCCGGGCTTAGAGCTCTGATGCCTTGGATTGGTAAGAAGAAATTAATAGATAGCGATAAAAATTAATTGTTAATTTTACATTAAATAAGTATTTTATTTTGCAATCTGTGCGAGAGGCTGTATGATGCCAAAGCGATAAATAAATAAATAAACAAATGAGCGAAAAAAATAGAGTTTACATATTTGATACAACAATGCGAGATGGAGAACAATCTCCAGGTGCATCTATGAGCTTGGAAGAAAAAATTCAAATTGCTAGAGTATTTGACGAATTAGGAGTTGATATTATAGAGGCTGGATTTCCTATTGCATCTCCTGGAGACTTTGAAGCGGTTACAGAAGTGAGCAAAGTTTTAAAAAATTCCATACCAGCAGGTCTTTCAAGACATTCTAAAAAAGACATAGATAGATGCTATGAGGCATTAAAACATTCTAATAGATTTAGAATTCATACTTTTATATCTACAAGTCCATTGCACATGAAGCACAAACTAAATAAATCTCCTGAGGAAGTTTATGAGTCAATCAAAGAACATGTGACTTATGCAAGAAAATTTACAGATGATGTCGAGTGGTCATGTGAAGATGGAACTAGAACAGATATGGATTATATGTGTAAAACTGTGGAACTTGCTATTAAATGTGGAGCAAAAACTATAAATATACCAGATACTGTTGGTTATACGGTGCCATCTGAATTTACAAAAATTATTCAAACTTTATTAAACAAAGTTCCAAATATTGATAAAGCAATTTTGTCTACCCATTGTCATAATGATTTAGGTTTAGCTGTAGCAAATTCACTAGCAGGTGTTCAAGCTGGAGCACGTCAAATTGAATGTACAATAAACGGAATAGGCGAAAGGGCAGGAAACGCAGCCCTGGAAGAAGTCGTGATGGCAATGAAAACGAGACCCGATCTAATGCCTTATGAAACTGGAATTAATACTACTCTTTTAAGTAAGGCTTCAAAAATTGTATCCAATGCAACGGGCTTCCCAGTTCAATATAATAAAGCAATAGTTGGAAAAAATGCATTCGCACATGAATCAGGAATTCATCAAGACGGAATGTTAAAAAATAGAAATACTTATGAAATAATGACACCTGAAAGTGTTGGAGTGAAACAAACTTCTTTAGTAATGGGAAAACATTCAGGAAGGCACGCATTTAAGGATAAGTTAACCAGCTTAGGATATAAAGACGTTACCGATGACGTAATAGAGAATGCTTTTGGCAAATTTAAGATTTTAGCAGATAAAAAGAAACACGTTTATGATGAAGATATAATTGCACTAGTAGATGATAGCTTGATAACCGATAACAAAGTAAATGCCATCAATTTAAAATCTTTAAAGGTTTTTGCAGGAACTGGTGAACCACAAAGGGCAGATATGACATTGGATGTATTTGGTGAGGTAAAAAAAGCATCTGAAACAGGAGACGGACCAGTAGATGCAATATTTAAATGTATAAAGAAACTTTATCCTCATAATGTAAATTTGCAACTTTACCAAGTGCATGCTGTAACTGAAGGCACAGATGCTCAAGCAACTGTAAGTGTCCGAATTGAGGAAAATGGCAAAACAACTGTTGGACAAGCTGCAGATACTGATACGTTAGTAGCATCAGCTAACGCCTACATTAATGCATTAAATAAGATGATTATTAAAAGAGATAAAACAGCTCCAGGTGAAATTACTGAGCAAAAATATGAACAAAAAGTGAGAGGTATATAAAATGGGAATATTTGACAGGGTATCAAAAATTTGGTCTCAAGATATGGCAATTGACCTTGGAACAGCAAATACGCTTGTTGTCTTAAAGGGAAGAGGAGTGGTTTTAAATGAACCTTCCGTCGTAGCTGTAGTTGATAACAAAGGTAAAAAATCAGTTTTAGCAGTAGGTGATGAAGCCAAAACCATGCTTGGAAGAACACCGGGAAATATAAGTGCTATTAGACCATTAAGGGATGGGGTAATTGCAGATTTTATCGTTACAGAGGAAATGATTAAACATTTTATAAAAAAAGTACATAAAAGAAGTACTTTTGCAAATCCAAGAATATTAATTTGTGTTCCAACTGGATCAACTCCAGTCGAGAGAAAAGCAATTCAAGATAGCGCATTAGCAGCTGGAGCTAGGAGAGTTCAACTAATTGAAGAACCTATAGCTGCAGCGATTGGAGCTGGTCTTCCAATTTCTGAGGCAACGGGTTCTATGGTAGTCGACATAGGTGGTGGAACTACAGAAATTGCGGTAATGTCACTAGGTGGAGTGGTTTATTCAAACTCGTTGAGAGTTGCAGGTGACGCAATGGATCACGCGCTTCAAAATTTTATGAGAAAAGAGTACAATTTATTAATTGGTGATGGCACAGCTGAAAAAATTAAAAAAGAAATTGGAACTGCTATTCCAACTAATAACAACAAATATCCTGTAAAAGGTAGAGATATTAGATCTGGTACTCCGAAGGAAGTTAACATAAGTGAAGAAGATACATCAGAAGCATTAAATCCAATAATTAAAGAAATGGTTAATGGAATAAAAGATGCGCTTGAAAATACGCCTCCAGAGCTATCGGCTGACTTAGTAGATATGGGATTAACATTAACAGGAGGGGGTGCTCTGCTTAAAAATATAGATAAAAGATTTTCTAAAGAAACAGGCTTACCTGTACACATAGCAGATGATCCACTTGCTTGTGTTGCAGTTGGAACTGGCAAAGCTTTAGATCAAGAGGAGACTTTTTCCACAGTATTATCAGAGTATTAAAAAATTATGGCGACGAGTAGAGATGACTTTGTAATTGCTATTCGTTCCGCATTTTTAAAAAAAGGGAACAAACAAAGATTTTCCTTAATAGGTTTAATTTTTTTTTCAATATTATTAATTGTATTTTCAAGATTAAATTTTGTTGCAGTAGACTATCTTAAGGTAGGTTTAAATGAAATAGTTTATAGAATTTCTTTTATATCATCTATCCCCGAACAACAAATTCAAAAATCTGTCATTAATATAAATGACCATTTTCAAATGTACAAAAAATATGAAAATACAAAAGATGAATTAGAAAAAATAAAAGCGGAAAATTACAGTTCAAGTTTCTTGATTGCAGAAAACAAAAGGTTAAGAAAATTAATTGATGAGTATATTTTCAACTCTGATGAATTAGTTGCTAAAGTTTTACTTGATAATGACAGCCCATTTCTCAAGTCAATAATAGTAAACAAAGGAAGTAGAGATAATGTTGAAATTGGAATGGCAGTATTAGATGGACAATACCTAGTAGGAAAAATTGTTGAAGTTAATTATTCAACTTCTAGAGCTTTGTTGGTATCAGACTTAAATAGCAAAATTCCAGTTAGTATTGAACCTGGAAATATCCAATCCATCTTGACCGGAACTGGTAAGGGGCCTGGTTTAATTCAATATTTAAAAGAAGAATTTACTCCAAATGAAAAAAGTATTGTATTTACTTCTGGGTCTGGAGGTATCTTTAAAGCAGGAATACCAATTGGCACGATTGATCTTTTAAATGATAGTAAAGATATAAAAGTAAATTTTTTTACTGATTTAAGTCAACTTACTTTCGTAAAATTAATTTCATTTAAGAAAGATGTAAATTAGTTATGAGCGTAGAAAATAAAACATCACTATTTAAAAGATTGCTAACATTTGCGCCTTTGATTCTATTATATATTTCCGTATTAAACGAATTTGATTTTAATTATCTTAATTATAAATATTTTTCTTTTAATTTTCCATTTATATTAATTTATTATTGGAGTTTAAAAAGAAGTGAAAGCCTTGGTTATGGTTTTATATTCATCTCAGGTTTGTTTAATGATGCAGTTTTAGGTTTTCCAATAGGAGTTAGCGGTCTAACTTATTTATTAATATGTGGATTTGCAGCATATTTAAGAAATATTACTTTAAGACCAAATATAATTAATGATTGGTTATTTTTTCTTTTCACAATATTAGTTGTAACTTCAATAAACTATTTTTTATTAGTTTCCTTTTTTTCAATTGAATTTAATTATTACGATTTAACAGGAAATATATTTTTTACATTTATATTATATTACATCTTTGCGTATATTTTTGATTTGTATCAGAGATTAGTTTTTAAAGGAAATGCAAATGATTAGCAGTGGAAATGATTCTGGATTTAAAAAATTAAATACAATTAATAGAAGGATGTTTATATTTTCTGCTGCAAAAGCTGTAGTATTTCTTGGAATAGTGGGTAGACTTTTTTCACTTCAAATAAGTGAGAATAAAAAATATTTAACATTATCTGATAAGAATAGATTAAGAGAATCGAGACTACCTCCAGTTAGAGGAGAGTTTGTTGATTATTTTGGAGAAACAATTGCAGGAAATCTGAAAGTTTATCAATTACACGTTGTCCCAGAACAGGTTGAAGATTTTAGATATTTGATGGTTAGACTAAGAGACATATTAAATTTTGATAATGAAAAGTTATCTCAATTAATAAAAAAAAAAAATACCCAAAAACCTTGGGAAACTTTAGTTATTTCGGAAAATTTAAGTTGGGATGAATTTTCAAGGTTAAATTTTTATCTTCACGAATTGGCTGGGGCAAAGCCAGTTATTACTGTAGGCAGAAGTTATCCTTATAATGGAAGTTACACACATATATTAGGATATGTTTCTCAGGCAAGTTCAAAAGATTTAATGAATAACGAAACAATAAGAGAAAGAAACGTACCTGGATTAAGAGTAGGAAAGTCAGGTCTAGAAAAATCATTTGAGAATGATTTAATAGGCACCAATAGCATTCAAAGATATGAGGTTAATGCATATGGAAAAAGAATAAATCAAATAGATTATGAAGAAGGACAAAAAGGAAAAACTATAAGATTAACCATTGATACAGAAATTCAAAAATTTACTTCAGAATTGTTAAAAAATAAATCGGGATCTATAAGCGTAATGGACATTTATACAGGAGAAATTATCGCAATGAACTCTTCCCCAACTTTTGATCCTAACTTATTCTTATATGGAATAGATGGAAAGAAATGGAATGAAATACAAAAGGATCCTCTAAAACCTTTATTAAACAAAACAATTTCCGGTCTTTATTCGCCAGGATCAACAATAAAACCTTTGGTAGCACTTTCAGCATTAGATAACGACGTAATTAATCCAGAAATGACGGTTAAATGTAATGGTAAAATAGAAATGTACGGTCAAAAATATCATTGTTGGAAAAAAAAGGGGCATGGGCATATGAAGCTCAAGAATGCAATTAAACAATCGTGTGATATTTATTTTTATGAAGTTGCGAGATTACTTGGTGTAGATAGATTAAATATAACTGCAGAAAAATTCGGGCTTGGAAAGAAAGTTCTAGGAGAAGCATACCCTGAAGAGAAAAAAGGATTATTTCCATCTACAAAATGGAAAAAAAATAATTTAGGTCAGAACTGGTATTTGGGTGAAACTATTATAACTGGAATTGGACAGGGATATGTTCTAACAAATCCACTTCAATTATGCTTAATGACTGCTCAATTGGCAAATGGAGGGTATAAAATTTATCCAAGAATTACCGTTGATAGAAACCAGCAGACAGCAGAGCAAATAAAAAACAAAATGCTTGAAGAGGCGTCTGACTTTAAACAAAAAGATAATTCATTAATAAAAGCAACTGAGGAATTTTTAAAATCTGATATGAAAGAGCATACTCCATTGTACAGAAATCCTGAAAATGTAAAATTTGTTATTGATGCGATGTTTAGATCGACAAATGAAGTATATGGAACATCATATTCTTCTAGAATAGAAGATCCGAAGTACCAATTCGCAGGCAAAACAGGAACAGCACAGGTAAAAAGAATTACCGAAGAAGAAAGAGAGCTTGATTTAGAATTAAACCAAATTCCTTATAAACAAAGAGATCACGCATGGTACGTCGCGTTTGGACCATATAATAACCCACGGTATGCAGTTAGCGTTTTAGTTGAACATGGAGGATCAGGAAGCAAAGCTGCAGCACCTATAGCGAAAAGTTTATTTAAATTAATAATTGATAGACATCCAAAAAGAGAAGAAATTATTATGAAAGATACATTTAAAGCATAATGATACAAAGATTTACATATTCTGATCAAATTACATTTTTTCAAAAATTAAGATCAATAGATTATTTATTGTTATTTTCTATTTTTTTGATTGGAATAATTAGTTGTTTTGCAATGTATTCTACTGATGGTGGTGAAATTCTTTATCATACCCAAAGTCATATAATTAGATTTTTAGTTTTCTTTTTTATGATGATTTTAATTTCATTTATTAATATTAAAATTTGGCATGCAACAGGATACTTATTTTATATAATTGTTTTGTTATTGTTAATTTGGGCATCAATTTATGGAATCACTGCATCTGGTTCCCAGAGATGGATTGATTTGTATTTTATTAATCTTCAACCTTCTGAATTAATGAAGATAGCAATAATCGTCTGTTTTGCAAAATTTTACCATAGAGTTCAAATTAACCATGTAAATAAAATTACAAACATAGTAATTCCATTTGGAATATTGGTAATTCCAATATTTTTGGTTATATCTCAACCTGATCTAGGAACTTCTATTCTTATTGCGCTTAGTGGAATAATTGTTATTTGGTTAGCAGGCATAAACATTAAGTATGTTGTTTATTCTTCATTAATCGTTATTATTTCTGCTCCTTTTATAATTTCTTTCTTAAAGCCATATCAAAAACTAAGAATTCTTAGTTTTTTTGACCCAGACAAAGATCCATTGGGTGCAGGATATCAGATTATACAATCAAAAATTGCTGTTGGATCTGGAGGAATTTATGGAAAAGGTTTTTTAAAAGGAACTCAGGGATATTTAGAATTTTTACCAGAAAAACACACAGACTTTATATTTACATTATTTTCAGAAGAATTTGGCTTTGTGGGATCTGTGATATTGTTAATATTATATATTCTAGTAATTTTTAGAATTGTACGTATAGGATCATTATCTAGAAATTTCTTTGGAAGAATTTTTTGTTATGGTTTTGCATCAGCTATCTTTATTTATATTACTGTAAATATGAGCATGGTATTGGGGTTATTACCAATAGTAGGCTCCCCATTGCCAATTATGTCTTATGGTGGCTCATCAATGTTAGCAACTATGATTGGATTTGGAATTGTGATGAGCGCCAAGATCTATAGTCGTCAATTAATCGCTTAAAATTGATAAACATATACTAATTTGTCGCTGTAATTTTCTTATTTAAATTTTGTAATATTAATAATGACAAAAATTAGAGTTGGCATAATCGGAGCAGGTATACAAGGAGTATGCAATGCGTTATTCCTTCAAAAAAAAGGTTTTGATATAACTTTATTTGATAGAGATGAGCCAGGAAATTCAGCATCTTACGGTAATGCTGGACATTTTTCTCCTTATGCTTCAGTTCCATTGAATCGACCAGATGTTTTAACCGATGTTCCTTCAATGTTGATAAGCTCAAGAGGTCCATTGGCATTAAAATGGAATTACGTTCCAAAAATGATTCCATGGTTTTTAAAATTTATATTAAATTGTACAAATACAAAAATGATGCATACGGCAAAATATATGCATCAAATCTTAGACATGTCTCTACCAGCTTTTGACGAGTTATTTGCTGAAATAGATATTAATGGATTAGTAGAAAATAAAGGCATCATGTATATATGGGATAATCGTAATTTAAAGAGTAGAGAACTTGAAATAAAGATAAGAGAAGATCTAGGTGTCAAGCAGCAAATACTTACTCCAAAAGAAATTCACGATCTTGAACCAAACATTAAACCAATTTATCACGGCGGTGTTTATTACGATTACGCAAGACATGCAACAAATCCAAAAAAAATTTTAATTAAATTATTTGAAAATTTTATTTCAAAAGGAGGAAAATTTTTGAAATTAAATATTAACAATTTAGATTTTGATGAAGGCAAACCTGTGGTTAGATCTCAGGCACAAAGATTTGTTTTTGATAAGTTAGTGATAGCATGTGGTGCTTTTTCAAAAAAACTTACCGATGACCTTCATGAAAATATACCCTTGGATACGGAGCGAGGTTATCACATACATTACAAAGGATCTGAAAATTTGCTTTCTAGACCAGTTGTTCATGCAAATAGAGGTTTTGGTATGACTCCAATGGAACAAGGTTTGAGAGTTGTAGGAACGGTAGAATTCGGTGGTTTGAATAATCCATTATCTAAATCAAGAATAAAAAACCTTATTTTAAACGCTAAGGAAATGTTGGATGGTCTATCAGATCATGAAGACGAATGGTTAGGTTTTAGGCCTTCATTACCTGATTTTTTACCAGTATTAGGTCCTTCAAAAAATTACAAAAATGTATTTTATTCTTTTGGTCACCATCATTTAGGATGGACTTTAGGAGCAATTTCTGGGAAGCTTATATCTAAAATGATTGCCAATGAAAATACCAACTTAGATTTACAACCCTATAGCTCAAAAAGATTTTCCTAAAAAGTGAAAAATTCTAATAACTTTGCATACTTATTATTAATATTTACAACTATTTTTTGGTCTGGAAATTTTATAGTAGGAAAAGCAGCAAGTTTATATCAAATACCACCATTTTCACTAAACTTTTATAGATGGTTTTTTGCATTTTTAATTCTTCTCCCATTTACTTTTGGTGAATTAATTAAAAAAAAAGAATATATTTTAAATAATATTGGTTTTTTTATAGTTCTAGGAATAACAAGTATAACAATATTTAATTCTATTGTTTATTATTCCTTATACTACACGCAAGTTATAAGCGGAGTATTAATGATATCCACAATACCAGTTTGGATTATTTTCATATCATCATTATTAAACATTGAAAAAACAAACATATTTCAAATTTTTGGAGTTCTTTTGTCTTTAACAGGTGTTATTTTCATAATTACAAAAGCAGATTTGCAAATAATAATGTCTTTAAATTTTAACAAAGGAGATTTGACAATGGTTTTGGCTATGTTTTCTTGGGCAGTTTATTCTGCGTTATTAAAGAAAAAAAAATATGAAATTTCTCAAATAACATTACTTCAAGTAGTGATTATTTGTGGACTTATTTTTTTGATTCCTATTTATCTAATAGAAATGAATATGGGCAACTTAATCAAATTGGGAAAGCCTTTTTACCTTACTTTGACTTATGTTGTATTGTTTCCAGGCCTAGCTTCATTTTTGTTTTGGATTAAAGGCATTTCTATAATCGGAGCCAATAGAGCAGGTGTTTTTTTGCATTTAATGCCAATTTTTGGAGCAATAATGGCAATTATAATCTTTAATGAAAGATTTATGTTTTATCATTTTCTTGGGGCAATATTTATAATTGCAGGTATAACATTATCCAATAAAAAACTTAAAATGCTTAATGAATAGTATTTTTAATATTTTAAAAATCTCACTTTTATATATCCTCATAATTGCTTATAGCTTAGAAATACTCTTGTTTGCATTTATAAGTGGAGATCAAAAAAAATTAGTCAACATTCCAAAAACAAGAATAGAAAAAGCAACAGAAAAAGATTTTCCTATTGATTTAAGAACTGAAGCAAAAGCATTAATTGATGAGATGCAAATAAATAGTGAAGTCTCCACAAAGTTTAATTATAATTCAGCTTTTGCTAATTTATCCATATTTAAAGAAACTATTAAAAAAGAAGGATTAATACCTTTTAGAGGTCCAATAAATAAATTAACCATTTCTTGTGCTGAAGATCTTCAGTATCGACTAATTAAAAACGATAAATTTGGATTTAAAAACCCAAATCATATTTATGAAAAAAATATAGATCTAGCAATCTTGGGAGACTCTTACGCAGAGGGACTTTGTATGGATGAAAGTAATGACACGCCTGGCCATCTAAGAAAAATTGGTATAAATGCAATCAACCTTGGGGTAACAGGCTCAGGTCCTTTAGTTACTTTAGCAGTTTTTAGAGAGTATGTTGAAATTTTTAAACCCAAATACGTATTATATTTTTATTTTGAGGGTAACGATATCAAAGATTTAGAATGGGAAAAAAATAACACAGATTTGACAAACTATTTAAATAGTGAATACAAACAAAATCATTATTACAGAAAAAATGAAATAATAGAATTTTTGGATTTTTCTGAAAAAGAAATCTTATTATCTTTGGAAAATTATGATGAGGTAAGCATAATTAATGAAAAAGAAAATAATAATTTTAAAAAAGAATTTAGTTCACATCTTAAAGATATATTAGAGCTTAGTCTGTTAAAAGATACTATAAGAAATTTAATAAATTTACAAACCGAGGAAGTTTTTGATGAAAAATTATTTTTTTCAATATTGGAAAATATGAATCAAAAAGCGCAAAGCTGGGAAAGTAATTTTATTTTTGTTTATGTTCCTTCGTGGTCAAGATATTTTACTAAATTTAATGAGAATAAAATACTATTTTCACAAAAAAAGTTAATAATTCAAGAATTAAAAAAAAGGAACATAGATTTTATTGATTTAGAGAGTTTCTTTTCTAAAGAAAAAAATAAGGAAATATATTATCCTTTAGGATATCTTGGTCATTTTAATAGCAAAGGATACGAGGTTATTGCTGAAAAAATAAAAGGTAAAATTGATAATTAAATGAATAAAAAAAATCCAAATTTAACACCCGAACAAAAAATAATTTTATTTGAAGAAGGCACAGAAAGACCTGGAACAAGTGAATTAAACAATGAAAAAAGAGAGGGAAGCTATCTATGTGTGAATTGTGGTGTTAAATTATTTGATTCTAAAACAAAGTATGAAAGTGGTTCTGGATGGCCTTCTTTTTACGAATCTTTATCAGATGTGTTTGAAACTAAAACAGATCATCTTTTAGGGTATGCTCGAACAGAATATCATTGTAAAAATTGTGGTGGGCATCATGGCCATATTTTCGATGATGGACCAGAACCTACTGGTAAAAGATTTTGTAATAATGGAGCGTGTTTAATTTTTAAAGAAAAATAATTTTATAATTACTTAATAAGATTATGTAATTTTCCGTTCTTTTCTAATTCTCTTAATTCAACATATCCCCCAACGTGATAATCATCAAAAAATATTTGTGGAATTGTCCTTTTTCCATTGGCTTTTTTAATCATTTCATCTCTCAAATTATCTTTTGTGGAAATATCAATTTCTTGATATTTGATA
>MDSV01152954.1_pt1 | contig 12497 bp, 13 predicted proteins | sample 810851 | NCBI WGS metagenome assembly MDSV01 (sample SAMN05326640, study PRJNA326480) | marine metagenome | isolation source: seawater | place: Atlantic Ocean: North East | collected 2012
ATGGTAATGGTTACTCATCAAATGGGGTTTGCTAGGGAGATTTCAGATAGAGTATGTTTTTTTAATGAGGGAAAAATTTTTGAGCAAGGACCTCCGGAACAATTATTTGGTGACCCTCAAAACGATAGAACTAAACAATTTTTACACGCAGTTCTTGATGCTAATTAGATAATTAATTAATTTTCAGAAGTTTTATCAATATCAAAGTTTTGCAAGCCAGAAGAGATATTTTGATCTAACTGTTTTTCATCATTATCAAAAGATTTTAATCTCTCCATCTCTTTTTGTCTCAATCTTTGTTCTCTAAGATTTTCTCGGTGCTCTCTAGCTTTTTGTTCTTTATCAAATTTTTCTTCCCATTCTTTAATCTTTATATACTCAAGTTGTTTCTTTTTTGCTTCTTCTTCTTTTAATAATTTCAATTCTCTATTTTTTCTTCTTTGTTCTTTTAATTCTTTATTTTTTTGTTCGTCTTCTCTTACTTTAAGATCAATGTCTTTTCTATTTTGCTCTTCTTCTCTAAGTTTTAATTCTTTCTCTTTTTCTCTTAATCCTTTAGCCACTTCAATTAAATCTTCATCTTTTTTTATTAAACGCTCAGACTCAATTTTTTGGTTTTCATCTTTTAATTTAATTTCTTTTTCTTTATTTCTTAATTCTTCTTCATTAAATTTAATTTTATTACTCTCTTTGGTAAGTCTTTCCTCCCACAATCTGAGGTCTTTTCTTTCTCTTAGAATTTGATTTTTTTCTTCAATTTTTTGTAATTTAATTAATTTAATTTTTTCTAATTCTTTATTTTTTTTATAACTTGTGAAAGCACTACTTATAGATTTAGTTGTAATAGTAGCAATCTTAGCTAAACCATTTTTGTTAGAACTTTTTTTATGTCTTTTTTTTCTTTTAATAGCCATTTTAAATATTCTTTATTTCACTAGAGAATAAAATATTTTTCAATATAAATTTTGACGTAATAAATAAAAAATTGACTATATTGGGTTTCAACCTGAAAGTGATTAATGAGAAAAATTATTAATTATTTAATTTTTTTTTTAAGTAAAATCCCAATAAACCATTCATTCTTGATGTATAAATTTTACATTTTCTCTTGTTGATTAAAAAAAAAACAGAAATTTTAAGGATAAATTTTAATAAATTTTTAAATGCATAAATCGAAATCAAATATTTGTTGTAGTGTTTAGTAAGAAAATAATACTTTGACCATTCCCAATGCCATTTTTTGAAACATTCATATTCTAAACTATCATCTGCTACCGAGCCGTCTAAATGTGTTGCATTTAGATTATTTATTAAAAAAATTTTTAAATTTGCTTTAAAACATTGATGGAAAAAATCATCTTCTTCAAAAAATAAGAATATATTTTCATCAAATTTTATATTATTTTTAAGAGTAATTTCTTTATTTATAAGCATTATAGACCCACTAACAAAAAAAACTTGATTTAAATTTTCAACTAAAATTTTTTCTTTTTTAATTTTGAAAAAGACTCTATTATAATAGAATTTTAAAATAGATAAGTTTCCAAATTTCTTAATTTTATTATTATCGTAAAAATTATTTATTTTTGGTGCCATTACAGCAAAATTTTCTACTTTATTTATTGAACGTTCTAAATTTATGAAAAATTCTTTTGGTAAAATTGTATCTATATCTAAATAAAGAACATATTGAGTTTTAGAATTTTTTATACCACAGTTAATACCTGCACCGTTACCACGGTTTTCATTTTTTATAATTTCCAAAGAAATATTTTGAGGAACTAGTATTTTACTAATTTCTAAATCATTAGAATGATCAATTATTAAAACCTTTGTTTTGATACTTATACTCTTTAAACAAGAATTTAGCTTGTTTTTGTCACTTTTATAATTAACCATTATTACTGTTAAATTCATTTCCTTAAAATCATTCCTCTCTTATTAATTTAAGTGTATAATGTTTTTATTTTACGATTATAAAAAATAGTCTATTAAATCTCTATGATAATTAAACCAAAAAAATTAATCATTGCTTGTGATGGGGAGTCAGCAAGTGGTAAAAGTACAGCTGCAAAGCTCATTTCAAAGAAGTATAAATTGTTATTAGTAAATTCTGGCCTATTATATAGGTATGGAAGTAAACAATTAATCAATTATAAACCAAAAAATCAAATATCATTTCTTAGAAAAAAATTTCGAAAGATATCTTACAAATCAATTACCAAGCAAAGATTACATTCTGAAATGATAAGTAATCATACTGCTTTATTAGCTAAAAATAAAAAAGTAAGAGAAATAATTAATAAATTTCAAAGAAGAATTATAAAATCTAATAAAAGAATTTGTGTTGAAGGTAGAGATATTGCTAGCAAAATCTTAGTTAAAAATCCAAAGTATGATTTAGCATTTTATTTTAAATGTAATATTAACGTTGCAAGTTATAGAAGATGGATAGACTTAAGGAAAAAAGTTTCTTTAAAAGAAGTAAAACAATCTCTTTATAAGAGAACGAGCATGGATAAAAAAAGAAAAAATAGCCCATTAATAAAAGTCAAAGACGCTATTTTAATTAAGACTGATAAATTATCAAAAAAACAAGTTGTATCTAAAATGTCTAGATATATAGATAAATTAATTTAAATATCTTTATCTTCTTTAATTGGCTCCTCAATTGGCTCAGTTATTGGGTTAAGTTCAATACCCGCAGGTGTTATTGTTTGGGGCATTGCAACAAATAGAGAATCTGGATTCTCGACTGTTTGTCTTATTCTCATTCTATATATTCCAAAAATTCCTATGACAGCATGAAAGAAAAATAAAAAAATAAAAAAACCATTTGATCCAACTAAATCCATAAATATTGAACATAAAAATGGACCACTCATAGCTCCTAAGCCAAAAACAAATTGAAGACCTGCTCCAGCTGCTACAAATTTTTCTTTAGGAATATAATCATTAGTGTGAGCTAAAATTTGTGAAAACATTGGTAAACTACAAAAAGAAAAAAGAATTAAAAAAATATAAAACCAAGTCTTACTTGTTGCGAGTCCATCTGGAAGATACATTTGTTTTGAAACTATAATTGCTAGAATGGCAAATAAAGATGCACCAAATGTAGATACAACAATAACTTTTCTTCTGTCGTACATGTCCGATATTTTTCCAATTGGAAATTGAGAAACAGCTCCAGAAATTGCCAAAAGGAATGTAACTACTGATATTTCAAATATCGAAAAATTCATTGATGTTGCATAAACAGCCAATAAAGTAAATAAGGCTGCTTGAATTGTTCCGTAAAAAAAAGAACTTACCATTCCAAAAGGAGATGCATCATAAAGTTCTTTAAGTTTCATTGCTTTAATTTTTTTAAAAGTTGGTGGTTTTTTCTTTGTTAGTAAAATAGGAATTAAAGCAGCAGATGTTATAACTGAAACTAAAATAAATGGTTGAAAATTTTGAGGACTACTAAAATTTAAAAGAAACATTCCAATACCCATAGATCCATATAATATGACCATATATATAGATAATACACTGCCTCTATTTTTATTTGTTGAACGATCATTTAACCAACTTTCAGCCACAGTATAAATACAAACCATACTTATTCCCGTTAACACTCTTAACAAAAACCAAATAAAAGGATTAATTAAAATTGAGTGCAACAAAATCACCAACGATGCTAATGAAGCAAAAGCAGCAAAAACTCTGATATGTCCAACTCTTGAAACTATATTTGGAATAGTAGCAGCACCTATAAAATATCCAACGAAATAACCTGACATCATAAAACCAGTTGCTGTTAAACTAAATTCCTCTTGAACAGCCCTAACACCAAGTAGAGATCCTTGAAATCCGTAAGCCATCATTAGGAATCCCATTCCTAAAAACAGTGCCCAAGAATTTTTTAAAACTTTATTCATTTGAATCGACATCTATTTCTGATTTGTGGCTAAATCAAGTTAATTTATATTTAGTTCTAGGATTTTTTAAGTTTTAGAAAAGAATGTATAGCGATGGTTAAAATGATAACCATACCACCTTGAAGTGTCTCTATACTTGGTTGTTCTTTGATTATAAGCCAAACCCAGATTGGTCCAATAATTGTCTCTAATAGGAAAAATAGATTAACCTCTGCAGCTGGTATAAATCTTGGAGCGATAGTCACTAATACAAAAGGTATTGCTACACAAAGAATACACATCAAAGGAACAATAATTAGATCTTTATTTTCTAAAACGAAACTTTCTATAAAAAATAATGCAAATGAAGCTACAAATAATTTACCAACAACTGCAGCAGGCACTAAATTTTTAGATTTAGCTGATCGTATGGTTACTGCTCCTACAGCAAGACCAATTGCAGTCACAAATCCAAGTATATCACCATAAAAATTACCTAATTTGATAGAGTCGAAAAAAATATAAATTATCGCTAAAAAAGTGACAACTATAGAGATCCATGTTTTTTTATCTGGAGGTTCTTTTAAAAAGATTGCACCAAGTATAGCTGATAGCATTGGTGCAGTAGCTATCATTACAAGAGTATTTGCTACATTGGTATTCTGAATTGAAACTACAAATGTTATATTTGTTACACTAAATGTACTTACATAAATAAGTCCATGATAACCACTTGAGAATAATATTTTAAAAAAACTTAATTTATAAATAAGAAGCATACCTAAAAAAACTGTAAAGAAAGGAATTATACCCCGATAAAAAACCAATCCCCAAGTATCAACATTTGAAAGCCTTATAAACAATGAGTCTGGTGTGATAAACATCACAGCCACAAAAGCGAGTAAAGAACCTTTTTGTTGGTCAGTTAAATTTTTCATATTCTTTTAGATAATAATTATTAAACTAATTTAAATTAAGGAATATGGTTTTCTTGAAAAAATTCTTTTAACCATAGGAGCAAACTCTTCTAAATCCATACTTTTATATTTAGGATCAAAAGATGTTTGATCCCATTTCTCACAAAAATTTAATACATCATTATAATATTCATGATTTTTATATTTATCTCTTTGATTTCGGTTTTTTCCTAAATGATGAGCATAGTAATACATTTGAAATTCACCGTGTTTTTCAATTATCCAATGAGTTTTTTTACTTACATATGGTTTAAGTATTGCAGCTGCATATTCAGAATGATTTAAAGGCGCTAGCTCATCACCAATATCATGTAACAAAGCTGCAACTACCATTTCTTCATCAGCTTTATCTCTAAAGGCTCTAGTTGCAGCTTGAAGTGAATGTTCAAGTCTTGTTATTTTATAGCCTTCTAAAGTTGAAGTAAGTCCTTTCATAAATTGTAAAACTCTATCAGCTGTTCCATTAATATAATCCTGTTCATATTCATCTAGCAAAAGGTATTCATCCTTGGTTCCTTTTTTCATTTCTGTGAAGTTTACAGTTTTCATTTAATTGTTTGATGCTGTGCTTAGTAAGGATAGTTGAGTGACTTTATTATCTCCAAGTTCATCTATAGGTTTGACAGGATAGTCTCCAGTAAAATAATGATCTGTAAGTTGAGGATAGTTTTCATTCCTTTTATCAAAACCTATTGCTTTATACATTCCATCTAAAGATAAAAATTTTAAAGATTTTGCTCCAATATATTCACATATTTCATCATTTGATTTATTAGCAGCAAGCAATTCTTTCTTAGTAGGCGTATCTACACCATAAAAATCAGGATATTTAATTTCAGGACAAGCAATTTTTACATGCACCTCCTTTGCTCCTGCATCATACAACATTTTTACAATTTTGTGGGAGGTGGTGCCTCTAACTAAAGAATCATCTATTAAAATAATCTTTTTATCTTTTATAGTAGATTTATTAGCATTTAACTTAAGTTTAACTCCTAAACTTCTTATTTTTTGACTGGGTTCTATAAAAGTTCTCCCTACGTAATGATTACGTATAAGTCCTAATTCAAAGTTTTTTCCAAGATGTTGAGCAAAACCAAGAGCCGCAGCATTACCAGAATCTGGCACAGGGACAATTATATCTGCATTTATATCATTTTCTTTTGCAAGTTCTGCTCCAAGGTTTTTTCGATGCTCATAAGCAGTCCTTTTGTTTAAAATGCTATCAGGTCTAGCAAAATATATATATTCAAAAACACAAGGCCTTACTTTTTTTGGAGGAAAAGGTTTGATACTTTTTATTTCATTATTTTCAATTAATACAATTTCACCATTTTCGACTTCTCTTATAAATTTTGCACCAATTATGTCTAAAGCACAAGTTTCAGAGGCTAAGACATAACTATTTTTTAACTTCCCAATAACTAAAGGTCTGATTCCAAAAGGATCTCTTACACCAATTAAAGAAGTTTGAGTAAGCATAACTAAAGCATAACCCCCTTGAATTTGGAATATGGCATCTACAATTTTATCTATTGTTTTAATTCTTTTAGACTTTGCAATTAGTTGAACAATAGTTTCTGTATCTGAAGTAGTATAAAAAATTGCACCATCTTCAACTAGCTTGTTTCTTAATGAAATTGAATTAGTTAAGTTCCCATTATGAGCAACTCCAATACCACCTGCATTTGTATCAGCAAAAAAGGGTTGAATATTTCTTAAAGTATTTTCACCAGTTGTACTATATCGATTATGTCCAATTGCATAATCACCTTTTAAATTCTTAAGAACTTTTTCTTTGTTAAAATTATCACCAACTAAGCCAAATCTTTTTTCAGAAAAGTATTGTTTTCCATCAAAGGTAACTATACCACAACCTTCTTGTCCTCTATGTTGAAGTGCATGTAAACCGAGTGCAGTTAAAGCTGAAGCATCTTTTGCATTACTTATACCAAATACACCACATTCTTCTTTTAATTTAGGATTAAAGTTCCTCAATTTTTTCTTTCGAGTCTTTATAAGTTTTTTCATTAGGAAATTCTTTCAATAAATAATTACTACCTTTTTCTAAATATGGAAAGATGTATGATTTATCTAAATTTGTAGGCCATTTATCATAATTATAGACGATATGTACACCTGAAAAGATACATACAGATATAATATACGCTCTAATAAACCCAAAAAAGAATCCAAAAACAGTATCTAAACTTCCTATACCAGAATAACTTACAGCTTTACTGATACCTTTGTTAATCATTAATACCAAAAATATAACAATAATAAATATGGTAGTGCCAAGGCCAATATCAAGCACATATTCATTATCAATTATGTCTGATAAAAAGGGTCTTACTTTTGGAAAGATTAATAAAGTAATTATATAAGCTAATAACCATTTTGCCATAGATAAAATACTTAATACAAAACCTTTTTTGTAACATTTAATTAAAGAGAGTGTGGTTATAATCATATAAATGAGATCAATAATCGAAACTATTTCATAAAAGTCTATTATAATATTTGGCATTTAATTATTTTTCAAATGGCTTCACTACTAATAACAAAGAGGGTAAAAGAGTTAAAACTGAAATCATCGCCAACAACATTGCGAGCCCAGTAAATACACCAAAATAAATAGTAGGAATAAATTTAGATAAAACTAAAATTGAAAAGCCAAAAACAATTGTGATTGATGTGTTTAAAATTGCTACTCCTACTGTCGAATGACAAGCTCTAAGAGTTTTTTCATAATCTTTGATATTACTAAATTCTTCCTTAAATCTATAAATATAATGAATACTATTATCAACAGCTATACCGATTGTAATAGCAGCAATAGTTATTGTCATCATATCTAGTGGAATACCAAGCATGCCAATTATTCCTAAAATAAAAAATGCAGCTATAAAATTTGGAACAACTCCAATTAGAGATAATTTAATATTTCTAAATAACACCATAAACATTAAAAATATACCAATCATAACTAATCCTAGAGTTAATATTTGAGATTTAAATAAGCTTTGTAAAAGATTATTAAATAAGATTAATATACCTCCTAGTTTAAATTCATTCTTATTTAAACCTAGTTTATTTTCCAAATCATAATTAATTTTACTGATTAATTCATTTCTACGAAGATTTTCTTGTGAGTCTATTATCCTAACACTAATTCGAGCTTCATTATCTTTTATTGATATATAAGGATCAATAATTTCAGTTTTTATAGTTTCAGGAATTTTTGTATAAAGGACTCCCATTTCCAATGTACCTAACGGCTTATTATTGTTTAGTTGAGTAGCAACATCTATGATTGAAGAAAATGAAAGAACTTTGCCAATTTGTGGAAGATCATCTAAATAGTTATGAACAGCTTTTATTTTATCAATTTTGTCTTTTGTAAACCAATACTTTTCATCACCTTGCTGATTTTCTTCTCCCCAATCATCATCAAAATTATCGTCTTCTTCTAATTCTTTTTTAATTTTAGGAAATTTTAAAATAACCTCAAGAGGTGTTGTGCCACCTAATTCTTCATCAATTAGTTTCATGCCTTTATAAATTTCAGTTTTTTTACTAAAATAGTTTATAAAGCTATTTTCTACTTCTAATTTACTTATTCCAAAAATACTCAAAATAACAATTAAAATAGTAATTATGAATATAGATTTTTGATTATTAATTGAAAGCATTCCTAAGAAAAAAGTAATTTTTGAATCTTTTTCTTCTTTAATAGAAATATTTTCTGTAGGAGCAAAATTTAATAAAGTCGGCAATAGGGTAAAAGTTATTACAAAAGATGTAATTAACCCAAAAGTCATCATCCAACCAAAATCAATGATTGGTTTAATTTCACTAAAAATTAATGAGAGAAATGCGATAATCGTTGTTAAAACAGTATATAAAATAGGCCAATACATTTTACCTGTAGTTAGGGATAAAATTTCTAGATTATTTTTTTCAGGATAAAGTTTTCTAAGTTGTAGAAACCTTGTGCTCATATGGATATTCATTGCCATTGTTAAAATTAACATCAAAGCAATAAAGTTAGATGAGATAACTGTTACTTTCCAGTTAAGAAGGCCTAAAAGACCAATCATAATTATCACAGAAAAAAAACAACTACTAATAGGAACTATAATCCAAATTAATTTTTTAAAAACAAACCAAAGAGTTGCGATAATGAATAATAACACTCCTAAACCAAAAACGATTACATCACTTTTTATAAATGTCATCATATCATCAGCTATCATTGGGATACCTCCAAGATAGATTTTTCCTATATCTTCATAACTTTTAATAACCTCTCTTATTTCTAAGATATTTTTATGATTTTGTTTTTTAATTTCATCACGATGTTTTTCTATTTCTTTTATAGATTTATTTTGAATATCTTTTAACTTTTTATTTTTTTTTAGATTAACTATAATTCCGCTTGTTCGCCCGTCTTCACTAATTACAAAGTTTCTAAAAACTGGACTATCTAAGATTTCTTCAAAACCTCTTTCTTTATCAACATCTTCATCTTTTAATGTTTTAAAACTCTCGAGACGTTCTTGTATAGGAGCATCAGAATTATTAAGAAGAGGAATATCTAATAATGTAATAACACTGTGCACCCAATCTAAACTTTGAATTTTATACTTTAAACTTAATAGATTATTTATAGACGATTCAGTTATCATTCCTTCATTTGGTGAATAAGTCAAAACTAAAAATTCTTTAGACCCATACCTATCTGTAATTTCTTTCAAATATTCAAGATCTGGGTCACCTTCTATTAATAAAGTTTCTGATGAAGCATCCATTCTAAAGTTTTTTGAAAAATATCCAAAGCTTAGTAATGCGATTAAAAGAAGGATAAATACTGACTTTGGATTTTTAAGAATTGTATTTTGATATAAATGAGCGAACATGTTACTCTTTTATATTGTAAATTAATTATTTTGAGTATCTTTAAATTTAGTAAATCTTTCCTCAAATTCTAAGAATATATTACCTATTGGGCCATGTCTTTGTTTACCTATTATGATTTCTGCTAAATGGGCAACCTCATTCATTTTTGCTTGCCATTCCGCATGTTCTACTGTTGCTTCTCTAGGCATTTTTCTCTGTAAATAGTAAGCCTCTCTATAAACAAACATTACAACATCTGCATCTTGTTCTATAGAGCCAGACTCTCTTAAATCTGCTAACTGAGGTTTGTGATCATCTCTTTGTTCAACTTGTCTTGATAGCTGAGACAAAGCAACAACAGGAACACCTAATTCTTTAGCTATTGCTTTTAAACCTTGAGTAATTTGTGAAATTTCCTGAACTCTTCCATCTTTATTATTAAAAGAACCTTTCATTAACTGAATATAATCAACAACAATTAAATCTAAACCATGGAGTCTCTTAATTCTTCTAGCCCTATTACTCATAGCAGCAATACTAATTGCTGGTGTTTCATCAATAAAAAGAGGAAGTTCAGAAATATTTTTGGATGTTTCAAGAAATTGATCAAATTGTTCATCTGAAATTCTACCTCTTCTGATATCATTAGAACCTATTCGTGCTTGTTCTGATAAAATTCTAGTAGATAATTGTTCTGAAGACATCTCTAATGAAAAAAACGCAACTGATGATCTTTTTTTATTTTCTTGAATTTTTTGAGCAGCATTAAAAGCTATATTTGTAGCTAATGATGTTTTACCCATAGAAGGTCGTCCAGCGATTATAATCAAATCTGATTGATGAAGACCTCCTAATTTGTCATCTAAATCTCTCAATCCAGTAGGAACTCCAACTATTCCACCTTCATTTTTATAAGCAGCTGAAGCCATTTCTATAGTTTGTTTCATTGCATCATCAAATTTAATTAACGATGAATTAAAAGAACCTTTTTCAGCCAAATCAAATAAAAGTCTTTCAGAATTTTCTATGATATTTTGTCCGTTAGTATCTAGGTCATTTATTTTTGCATTATCAATTGTTTGTTCGGATATTTTTATTAATTCTCTTCTTACAAACATATCATAAATTATTTTAGAATACTCAATTGCTTGTCGAGATGATGTTGAAAATTTTGTGATTTTGACCAAATATTCAGGAATATTCAAATCATCTTTTTCATCTTCAAAATAGTTTTTTAAAGTGATTGGATTAGCTAGCATTCCTTTGTAAATTAAATTTTCAATTGAATTAAAGATTTTTTGATGCATTGGATCATAAAAATTAACACTTGAAACGATTGTACTTATCTCATCAAAAATTTCATTAGTAACAAGAATTGAACCAATGACCGATTGTTCAGCTTCAATATTATTTGGCAATTCTTTAAACTTATCTTTGACTAAGCTTAAATTATTTTCCATAAATTTAATTTAAATGAAAATTTAATATTATAAATTCAAAAAAAAAGGTGTGGAAGAAATTGTATAATTATTGAATAGTTTCAGCCGAAAGAACATCAATCGTAATTTCTGCATCAACTTCAGAGTGTAATGAAATTTTTACTTTAAATTTTCCTAATGTCTTAATTTCTTGGACTGGTTGAATTATTGAGGGTTTTACCTCCACATTACAAATTTCTTTAATTAATTTAGTTATTTCGGTTGGCTTTACAGATCCATAAAGTTCATTATTTTCAGTATTAAGTTTTTTTACAGTAAACACTTTTTTATTAATTTCATCAAAAATTTTTTTAGCTTTTTGTTTTTTTTCATTATCTTTCTTTGTTAATTCATTTTTGATTTTATTTACTTCTTGAATATTTTCTTTTGACGCGTATAGGGCTTTTTTATTTGCAATTAAAAAATTTCTTGCAAAACCTCTTTTGACATTTATTACTTCTCCTATAGATCCTATTCTTTTTACATTTTCTAACAAAACTACTTTCATTTTATAGTAAAGCTAAATTTCTAGCCCTCTTTATTGACAAAGATAATTCTCTTTGTTTTTTTTGGCATACATTTGTAATTCTTGAAGGCAGTATTTTGCCATTTTCAGACATATATTTTTTAAGTAATCTTATATTTTTATAATCAATTTTTGGAGCACCTTTAATAGAAAGTGGACAACTTTTTTTAAACTTATATTTATTAGGTTGAAAAATACTTAGTTTTGCAAAATTACTTTGCTTACTTCTTTTATTTCCACTTTGTCTTTTTGGCATAATTATCTAACTTATACTTTCCTTTTTAGTTATTTTATCTCCATCTTCTCTTTTGGAAAAATAATTTGTTTCTAAATCGAATTTTTTAACTTTAACGGTCAAATATCTTAATAATTTTTTATCTATAGCTTCATTTTTTTCTAACTCTTTAATCATGTTACCTTTACCTTTTATCTTTAAATGAATGTAACTTCCTTTTTTATTTTTTTTTATAAGGTATGCAAGATTTAGGAGTCCCCAATTTTCTGCTTTAACAACCTCACCTTCATTTTTTTCCACAATTTTAGAATATTTATCTGTAAGTTGCTTTAGTTCACTTGGAGAAGCATCTTGTCTAGCTATAATAGTATGTTCGTATAAATTCATTTAAATTCTTTGATAAAACGAGAGGATATACTATTATAAATCTTCAATTACAATAGTAAAAAGGACAAAAATTAAATAGTTTTTCATATG
>MDSV01034719.1_pt1 | contig 12496 bp, 30 predicted proteins | sample 810851 | NCBI WGS metagenome assembly MDSV01 (sample SAMN05326640, study PRJNA326480) | marine metagenome | isolation source: seawater | place: Atlantic Ocean: North East | collected 2012
GTCTGGTCTTGCCTTTCAATTTTAATAGCATTAGCCTTCTCCCTTATTGTTCTTATAGTATATGATCTTTATAAGGGAATGTCAACCTAAATTTTGCCAAAAAAAAAGGCTATGTCTCCATAGCCTTTCTTAATACGTTAGATGATGCTATTAAGCGAACATCTTTGCACGACTGCCGTTAACATCACGAGCAGACACTCCGTACCTTGCGGTACCTTTTGAGCTCTGTGTAACCTTAACATTCAAACCAGCTGATCTGAACTCGCTCATTCTAGCAGGTAATTGCTGAATTCCAAAACGAGCATTCGCATCAGAGGCTGTCAAAGTCTTTCCAGTACCACGAAGGTAGTTTTCTAGAAAAGTTTTTTGATTAGTCTTAATTTTAGTAAATGACATATTTTCTCCAATATCATGTTAATTATGTGAGTAGGGAATTCCTAACTCACTAAAAACATTATATATTCTTTTACAAGGATGTCAAGTTTTAATTTGCCAAAATTAATTTATTTGTTCAAGAGTAAATTTTGACTTTAATTCATAATTGAATATATCTCGACTATAGACGCCATGTTTGAAAAACCAGTGTCTACTTTTGAATCCTGTAGTAGGAGGGACGTATCTATCTTGAATTTCTAGTTTATTGTTTAGGTAAACTTCGATATCGAACCCGCTCTTTCCGTCGAAATCTATAATTATTTTTAATTTGTATTCTGTGCCGTTTCTTAAAATTTTGCTGGAACCTAGATTATACATTGACCTCCTAATGCAACTCTCGCCTGGGCCTGTCTTATAATCTGCTCTAATATAAAGTCTGCTGTCTTTGGTAAATCCTACTTTTAATGGCGGAGCACAACCGTCTCTGCCATCGTGTATTTGGAATATATCAAATTTATTATTCCAAAAAAATTCATTATCTTTAAATGTAAATAAGGTTTCAAATTTATATTTTCCATCTTCGTTAGCAGGTAATTTATCATCATGAGTGGCAATCTCTGCTCGTTGATGGAAAGTACCAGTGATCTTTTTTGTTCCTTTTTTATAACATTTATTCTTAGATGTTTTGAATATCCAAGTATCACCTTCTTTTTTGATTGCTCCAGGATCAACTCCACAAGAAATATTCCAATTATCCGTAGACGGATTATAGGTAAAAAGTTTTTTAATATCGAATGCTTCAGAGGAGGTAGATGAACAGCCAGTGGCAACAGCCAAAGCCAATATTGCAACCTTATTTTTCATAGCCTTCTCCTTATACAGGTTCAACCCATTCTACCGTATCAATATCCCAAATATCTTTGAAGGGAACGACAAAGTGAAATAGGCTTTCTTCATCTCTAATTTTTACTTGCTGATTCTCCATATCTCGGACAAGAATTACTCCAAAGCCCTCATACATTCCAGGGCCTTTGATCGGAGCCATTCCGAAGGTTGGAACTCCAGGAACCTTACCATCTTCATCTAGTGTCGTTTCTACTCTAAACTTACAGGCATAAGATTGTCCTGGAACGATGTCTTTAACATCTATCATTCTGTGACCACGTCGACATCCCAAATATCACTAAATGGAATAACAAATTTCATCTTGCTCTTTTCGTCTAAGACTTCGACGTGTTCACTTTCCATATCACGGATTGTAATATCTCCAAAACTTTCATACATACCTACCCCTCTCAAAGGAGTATCTGATAGTCCTGGTATACGACCAAAAGTATCTAGCATCTGTTCAGTCTTAAATTTACAGGCATAAGATTTACCTGGGGTAATGTCTCTAATATCCATTTTCTTTACTCCTTTGTGGCTTCTTGAATAACCAAAGCACCGTTATGAATTCCTTGCTTTCCCATTTCAAGCATTCCGTCGACATCACCTGGATTCATATATAGGTAAGCCGCTCCTGCTCCAATCACAAAGAATAATACTGCCTTAATCATATTTGCCTCCTTTAGTTTCTATCATAATAGCATTATATCTTTAACTTGTCAAATTCTTTTTCTTCAAATTCTTTTATATGTCTACATCTGCCCCTAAATTGAAATCCTGGACAGGTGCAAGTGATCTTGCCATGCTCTTTCACAATCGTATATTCGTTCCCTTTCGAACCAGTCACTTTGACTTCTATTCTGTCGCTTTCTGGTTCTGAGTAATCAACTGGCAGATCATTTACTTCAACAATTCTTTCTCTTTGGACTACACGAACAGGAAACCAATCTTGGCCAGTGGTAAGTCCTACTTCATTTGCCTTATACCATTTTTCGTATACAACGGTTCCTGTATAGTAATTAAATTCATTTCGGATTACGCCAGGAGCATAACGATCACGATAAGGCCACATGACGTTTTCTACTTTGATTGTGACCTCAGAGCCTTGTTCCAACATCTTCAAAGATAATCTCCTTACTTAAATTTTTATAAATGTTTTTGACCCTATCATTATATTGAGCTTCATTATATGATAAGTTCTTAAGATGTCTTTCCCATACTGCCTTATATAAAGGATCAAGATCTGGATTATCTCGGAGCAGACGCCCTATGGCATCTGCTCTTTGAATTTGTTTTTCTTCGGAGAACGGCCCCATTTATGCCGCCTCTCCTATACCAAGTTTTGTCACCAACGAAGATGTTACCTTCCATTGGGTCCTGGTCTTACTATCTTGGATGATAATAGTTTTAGGATTTACCTTTGTGACTTTACCAGTCACTGTCTGCCCTCTGCGACTCACGAACGATACAATGTCACCCACTAGCACTGAACGAGAAGCCTGTTTGGCAAGGTGTGTTCTTTTAAGTTTGATTGCCTCTACAACCTGATTGAGTTGATCCATATCCATTTTATAGATATTTTCAACAGCCTTAGTTACCAAATTACACATATTGTTGCCTTTCCTTTTGCCTTATTGTCTTTATAGTATATGGTCATTATACCACAAAGTCAACCTTTTATTTGCCGTTTTCGTCGGCATACCATTTGACGATTTCAACTTCACCATTCTTGTCTTTCTTTGATCTAAGAAAGCCTTGAGCAATAAGAGAGTCAATTATTCCCTCTGTGATATTGAAAGCGATTTGTTTCCGCAATAGGTAATAGGTGACCCCTGATCCTAATACATACGAAAATAAAAGCCAAGCCTCTACTATCATACCGCGGGTTCGTATCTCTTAAAAGATCTTATAGGGCTACGGTCCCTTGGTGGGCCTTGCCTTACAACGACATTGATACCTTTTGCCTTCATCGCTTTGATGTAAGTGGTGGCATCTTTGTCTTCTTCAAGATATGCTGTCTTACCTTTCATATAAGAAAAGTCTGTGATATCTGCTTCAATACCTAACATTTCTAAATCTGAAAGTTTTACAGCCAGCCATCCGTGACCTGCGTCCGAATGTCCAACTCTAACTACTTCAGCCATTTGCTGTCTCCTTTTGTATATAGAAACCATTTGTTTCTGTTGACTCATATCCAGCTGGAGCCATTTCAGCTTCGAAGTCTGCGACTTCTTTTTTCTTCTTTTGTATCAGATCCCATATTATCATCTGACGTCCGAAATCATCAAGCTCTAATGAATGCTCTAAGATTTCGATATCATTTAAGACATCAATCATCTAAGCCGCCATCTTTTCATTAAAGCAGACATAAGGCTTACTCCATTTACCAATATTGATATCGGTATAATGTGAACGATGAAAATAATCTGTCATCGCATCATCATTATTAAAATAGCGATCACCTTTCATCTCAGCCAATAGTTCGTTTAAGAAATTCTTTGCAATAGGATTATTCGCGTAATGAGTATCAATATGATATTCATTTACCTGAATATATCTATCACCGTGGGTATAGTTACCAGTGAAGTCAATAGCACCTGAACGAACAGTCACTACCAATGTTGAATGATGACGGACACTAATTGAGCCCTTCATATTATATTTCTTTAGCACTCTGTTGATACCTGGTGCTAATCTCGCCTTATCTTCTTGTGATACATAAGCCATTCGTTGCCTCTTTCTGTTGCCTAATTTCTAACTATAATAATAGTATATGATCTATCTATTATAAAGTCAACCTCTAATTTACCAAAATGTTAATTTTTCTTAATTTTTTTTTTTGGAGTAGATTTTTTCTTTCTTTTACCCCATCCATATCCAGGAATTTCACCATCACTGGTTTGCCCAGTAGGACAAATGGTAATTTTATTGCCTTTAGATAACCATTCATCTATTAGCCTTTGTTCTTCGATAGTTTTTTCTGCCACTATTATTTCTCCTTTATATCCATAGACCATTGGTCCCATGGCTCAGTTTCTGTTGCCTTTAATAAATTAAAGTCAACGGTTAAATTTTGATTAAGCACCTCGTCCTCCATAACCTCTTTGATAATTCTGAGGTCATCAGTGTCGTCAGTGTCGATCCACATGGTTCCATGTTGCCAAAACATATATGGCACTTCCTTACCTAACTTGTGATACCGTTCTCTAATTTCAACGGTTGATAAAGTTTCTAATCCCATATTAAGAACTCCAATAAGTTTCAGATGCAGGTGACATATAATAAGGCGTGTTTACCTTTTCAATAAATTCTGCCCCATTCATTAAATTTTTTCTCTTACGAGACTTTTCTATGCTCTTATGAAACTTATCTGCTTCACAAATAGCATACCTATAAAAAGCATGATTAGGATCTGTATTAAGCAGACCTTCTGCCTTTGCAATCCTTGTAAGTCCTGCTTTCGCCGCCGCCATAGTTTTATATGATTGTCTATGATCTGGACGGGCTACACCATTACGATCCGGCTTACCTATGATATAAGTAGACTCCTGTTCGTAGATATAAAACATACACCATTCTCCTTCTGTTTTTTTACTTTATAATATTAGTATAGCCTCATTATAATCAGAAGTCAACCTGAATTTTGCCAAAACATAAAAAATATTTTGGTTGACTTTGGTTTATTTTGAGCTTATGTTATTGATTATTCCAATGCCAAGGGGTTTGTTCTGCTTCAATTTCTTTGGCTTTGAGTTCCCAATGTTTTGGGTCATCTGGAGAATAGGCAGTTGAGGTTTTACCATATTCCCAACCATACCATTCTTTGGCTTGTCTTTTGGCTCCAAGTTTTTCATTTGGGTAAAAAATGAGACCCTGCCCGCAACCAATTTGTCGGCATTGGTTTGATCCAGAGGCCCATTCAGGAACACTCACAGAGGCAGAGCAGGCGCTCAGAGCCGTCAGAGCAATCAGAGCCATACAGACCTTTCTGAGCTTCAGACCTTTTTGAGCTTCAGAGCCATTCAGACCTTTCTGAGCTTCAGAGCCATTCAGAGGGTTAATTAATCTTAGGGTCATCAGGAGCCTCCTCTTGATCGGGATGCCAATGAGTGACATCACCAGTTAAAAATCCATAGTTATTAGCAAAAATATGCATACCTTTCCACATTTTGCCGTCTTCATCTTCGTAGTATCCTTGAAACTGACCACGATGAGTTCCAACAATATCAAAAAAGTACCAACAGTTTTCGCCTACCTTAGGCATTCTTTCATTTACGTTTATCCAACTAGTCACATAAGCCTCTTTCTGTAATATTTTTAACCTATACACACATAATACTACCTTTAAACACGGATGTCAACCTATAGTTTACCAACATGTATGCACATAACAATAAAACTACCTATTGTAGGACAAAAACTGTAACAAATACGTACCAAAGTGTAACAAATACGTAATATACGTAGACCTCGCAGCGGGGCCTAAGCTATAGTTTTGACCTCGCAGCGGGGCCACTGACATAAATATCTTTGTAAGCAAGTTTAGATGCAGTAAGGAGGATATCCTAATGTCTTTAAGAGCACTAACTTTAAACCTTGAAGTAGGACAAGAAATTATGATCGGTTCTAACAACAATAAAGCAACAATCACAAAAATAGAATTTCACGAAAAGTCTGGAGAAGTATCTTTAAATACTACTCGCGGACCAAGGAAAGCATTAACATTTAAGTTATGCGAAGAAAAGGACGAAAACATTAACCCGGCAGATAAATATAGATAGATGAAGATATTAGAATTAGTAAATGAAAACGACTCAGCAGTCGTCGACGAGAAGGCTAGTCGCAAGCTATGCAAAAGTTCTACTCCTAACAGTAAATTAGGGGCAAGTAACCTTGCATCTTGTAAGTCACAAGGTTGGCGTACACGAAGTGGTAAGAAGTCGCATAAAATAGGAAAAACTCGTAAAGTAGTTGGTGGAAAGAAGATAAAAGGTAAAAAGTATGGAGGTCCTTTACCGGATTATAGTTAGATGCAAGTTATAGAAATAACAGAAAAAAAAGCAAACATTAAAAATATGTTGCCAGACAAAATAAAGCCTATGGGTGTTGCTAAACCTATACCACAAGCACCTACGGGGCCTGACAAAACACTAGAAAACGGTATGAGAATTGGAACAGATAAAAATGGTAATAGAACTGTAAGCGGTGGAGCAGGCAAGTACACATTCAAAGACGGAAAATTAATTGCATATGCTACTCCTAAAATCTCAGGTTATCAAGAAGTATATGATCTTAAAAACAAAGTTATTAAGTTGCCTACTAACACAACAGTGAAACAAATAGGACCTGACGGTAAACCTTTTGAAGTTGTTGTTGATCAATCAGCAACCTATAGTATGGATGGTAAAAACATAAGTAAGGGCAAAGTTAGTGTCAGTGCAGGAGATGTAAGAGCAACGGCAGATCCTAACACAGGCTATACTGATATGGAATTTGGTGCAGGAGGACTGCCAGGTGATGCAGTAGGGTATAAGAGATTTAAAATAAGTAATGATCCTAAAGACAAAGGTAGAAGCATGTCTGATTTTAGAGATTATGAAAAACATATAAGCGTTGATCCTATTGCTAAACGTACAGGCAAGAACAATCCTGATGCAGATAAAGCTAGAATAAAGGCTAGAACTGCTAGATCAATGAAACAAGTAGGATTAGATAAACTATAGAAAGGTAATGCGATGAAAGTAAATGAACTTGTAATGTTAATGGATGAGCAAAACTATCTAGAAGAAGTTGCTGGTCCAGAGAAATGTTGGCCAGGACATAAAAAGATTGGCACACAACCAGGCACTGGAAAGAACGCAGGTAAACGTGTTAACAAGTGTAAAAAGATTAAAGAGAACGAATATTCATATGATGATGACGATGCTTTTTACGAAGATTACGGAGTGCTTTGGTTTAACGAAGATGATATTGTAGACGAAGCAGAGTATCAAGGACGTAAAGTTAAACTAGGTAAGCCGATGGCCGGCGATGTTAAGAAGTTTAAAGTATATGTAAAAAACCCTAAAGGTAATGTAGTAAAAGTAAACTTTGGACATGGCGGATCAAGTGTCAAAGGCAAGTCAATGCGTATTAGAAAAAATAATCCAAAGGCACGTAGAAGTTTTAGAGCACGGCATAACTGTGATAACCCAGGACCTAGACACAAGGCTAGATACTGGAGTTGTCGTAAATGGTAGAAGGTGGTTATACCGAGTACGGCTATAGAGGCCTCGAAGAATTAAGGACGGCCCAAGAAAAGATTGTAAAACTACAAAAAGAAATAGAGGAACTAAAACAAAAACTACTAGAGGAAAGGCAACACAGAGATAGAATGTTTTGGAAAGATAGACAATGAAAGTAACAGAAATATCACAAAGTAACAGTCTTGATACTATTAACGATTTAACTTCGGATGGTATGTTGCAAGCTGGTCCACCTTATCCTAAAGAAGATGAGGCAGCTGTCAGAGCATTACAACAAGCATTAGAAGACTTAGGCTATAGTGTAGGCTCAACAGGGGTAGACGGCAAGTATGGACCACGGACAACAAGAGCAGTTAGAGCGTTCAAAGCTGATTACAAACTTCCAGGAAGTGGACTAGAGTTTGGTAAAACTTCTGTTGCAAAAATTGCCTCTATACAAAAAGGTACCACACCTAAAGTAGAACCTAAAAAGATAGATACTACTGCCGCAGGCGGCGGTGAGATAGGACCAATGCCTACATTTGGAGGAACTCCTAGTGAAACAGGAGGTAAAATTGGTGACCTACTAGATCTTATTGCTAAACCAGAATCTGGTGGAAGGTATGATAGTGTATATCCTGGAAGACGTAGGCCTGAAATATTAGATATGACACTCAGCCAATTGTATGCAGATATGCGTAAAAGAGCAAGGCAGTCAGGTTCTAGTGCTAGTGGTAGATATCAATATATTAGAAAAACTTTAGTAGGAGTTGCTAAATCAATGGGTCTTGATCCTAAAGAAACTAAGTTTACACCTGAGATACAAGATAAAATTGTGATATATCATTTGAGATTAAACCACGGCTTAGATAGTTGGATGAGAGGAAAAACCTCTGACCAAGACTTTCTTAAACGCCTTTCCAAGACTTGGGCTGGATTACCAAAAGATATGTCTGGACAAAGTTATTACGCAGGTGACAAAATTGGCAACAAAGCAGGTATTGGTTACGATACTGCAATGGCTGCACTTAGTAATATTAGAACGGCTTAACATGGCTCAAAATAGTCAAAGTTTATTAGAAAATTATCAAGGTACAATGTTAGTCGCACACCCAAGACTTCCTTTAGGCAATCCATTCAAAGAAACAGTTATATATGTTACACAAGATAATACTAACGCAACTATAGGGCTTGTATTAAATATGAATACAGGTACAAGTGTACAAAAAATTTGCAATGAAAAAGGCATTTTATTTACAGACGGATCACCTAAAATATATAAAGGTGGACCAATTAATTCTACTGCATTAATGATGCTACATTCTAATGAATGGCAATCAGAGCATACACAAGAAGCAGGCTTATCTTACTCTGTAAGTAGTGACACCTTTATGTTTGAAAAAATAGGAAATGGTGAGTATCCTATATATTACAGGATCTTTGCAGGGATTACTGCTTGGCAACCAGGACAACTTAATGCAGAAATTAAAGGGCATGGCCCTTATACAGATGTACATTCTTGGCTTACATTAAGCCCCAATGATGAAATAATATTCGGGTCTCAAGGACAAGAACAATATGCTAGAGCACTAGAGTGTTGTAGCCAACAAATATTCGATCAATATATCTAAAATATAAATAATAATATAGGAGACAAAAACCATGCGACTACTTGCAACATTAGTTCTATCTTGTTTGTTATTGTCTACAGTAGCAACCGCAGAATCAGAACCGCCTAAAAAAGAAGGCATACCAAATCAACAGAATATGATGATTGTGTTATATACTGCTTCTCAGTGTGGAGCAGTAAAAGATATTTCTCATTATCTAAAAGACAAATATGGAGAAGTTCCATTTGCTATTGGAAACGGGTTTGTAACTCTAGCACAAACCGGAGCAGTAGTTCCAGCTACGTTAGTATTTACAGTTAATCCAGAAACTAAAACATTTACTGTTAATTCATTAATGCAAGATGGTAATACCTGTATGATGATGAGCGGCACAAACTTCAAGCCTGCTGGAAGTACATCTAAAATAAAAGCTGGACATAAAGTTAAATTTTAATTATCTTTCACCATGCTTTTAATTTCTAGTACATTATAGTTTGGATCTTCAACAAAGAAAGTTTCTTGCTGATATTCTGATCCTTCAAAACGTGTATAAGGTGTGTCTAAAAAACCAACTGTGCTTTCAACACTAGCCCGTACTTTTTTATATTCTTCTAATGGTAAATGTATTCCTAAATGTGGAACACACACTTCTCCCATGTCAACACTATGCCTATGTCTATCTGGACCTTTATCCTGTCTTGGAATCGACTGGTGTAAAGTTAGTTCATTGCCCCAGAAGTCTATGTCTTGCCATTTACCTTCTTCAGCCATGTCTAATTTACATCCTAGTATATCTGTATAAAAAGGAATTGTTGTAGTTAATTCGCCACCTTCTATGGCTAGATGAAACCTATTGCTAATTTTTTTCTCCTTTATCTTCTATATTGGGTGCTTCTAAAAAATCAGGAGTGACGTTTTCATTTATCCATTGAGCAAACTTTAAGCCGTCTTTGTCTTTTTTATATTTTTGCCAATTTCTATTAAGTAGTAACTTGTTTAGATAGTTTAACTTCATTGTCACCTCTATGATTATATAAAGGTATTTATTTTTTTCTATTGAAACCAACGTTGAACAAAGTTAAAACTCATACTAATTCTATCTGCATCATTTCCTTTTTGTTCTTGTAGGTTTACGCCAACAGAATGAGATAGCCAACTAGGAAAAAATAGTAGCAAGCCTGGTGTTGGTTGATAGTGTGCAGTACGCCACAATGTAGGTGGTGTATTTTCTGCAGGTTGTTGTAAAGGTAATGTCATGTGTGCTCTATCTCTAGGATCTTCAAGATGTAGCATTCCTGAATCAGGCGGAGTTTGCACATAATACACTCCACTCCAATCGCATCTTGGATGTGTATGGCTAGCATTATGACTCTGTGGAGGATTTATGTTAAACCATAGCTCGACTAAATCGCAAGGCTGTGTTAATGCTTCTGCTTTTTCTATTTTACGCATTGTATCGCAAAGTACTCGAGCTATAGGCTCCCATTGCAAATTGCTATCACTATGATAACCTAATATATTACTTCCTTGTATACTTTTATGTTCAGATTGATACTTACGTATCATAGGCAATAATTGTTTATTTAATTGCTCATGGTCTGGAACCATTATTCTATATACAGGAGTAGGAAACCATAGGTCACAATCTACATTAGGAATGTTTGTCATTTATTTTATCCAAGCTATGCGTTCACCTTCTTTTACTCTGCGAGCATGTTCTTCAAGTGAGCCAGGATATCTCCAAGCCCATATTGCAACCAGTGCCATAAAGCCTCCGCTCCACAAAACTGCATTTAAATTTGCAGTCATGTAATAGGTAAATGCTAATGTTGTTGACATAACAATTACCATTGCATACTTGCCTTTAGTTGGGAATACTCTTTTCTTATTCCAGTTAGTTAAAAAGCTACCGAACCAAGGATGGTTATATAACCATGCTTCCATCTTTTTAGAACTTTTAGCAAAAGCCCAAGCGGCAATTACTAGGAATATACTAAATGGTATGCCTGGAGTTACAAATCCAATGTAAGCTAAACCTACACATAAGAATCCTAAACTCATATACATATATTTTTTTATTTTATTCATACTTTCCTTTCGTTAATTATTATTACACCATAAGAATCTTCCACCAATAGGGTTATCTGTTTCAAGATCGATCATTGACCTATCAAAGACTCCATATTCTGCATTATCTTTCATTATCATCTTGTCTTTGTATTCAAATGATAAAAGTGGGTTGTCAAATATATTACAGATAGTATTATAATTATTATCCTTATATAATACATCAAGTATCAAATGACCATTTTTATTTAATGAACTTATGATATTATCCATGTAATGGTTAACACTATAATGCCAACAATAAGAATTATAAGACGTTATTACATCAATATTTTTAGGCCATTCACTATCTGGTGTAAGAAGTTTTATTTTATTTTTTTCTAAGTTGCTTTCATCAATACAGTTGTTTACTACATCAAAGCTATTGTAATAAGCATGATGTTTTTTGTTGTAAAATGGTTTTTTCTCTAAATGTTCAAAACTATTTTGGTCAAGCAAATATATATTAATGTGCGGATAGGCTTGGCTTAATATTAGTCCTAAAATACTGATTCCTGAACCTATTTCTAAATAAGAATTAGAATTTTGTAATTTATTTCTATAATTTAATTGACGCATAGCCTTTTCAATGTTAAGTTGCCATATGTTTTGTAAACACTCGATAAAAACTTCATTATCTACATTATTGACATAATTAATTTTGTCTTTGCTAAACTCATTTTTATCTTTTATAAGATTTTTCCATTTGCCCCAACCTTGTTGTAAAATTGCATATTTTTTTAATTGTTGAAGTATTTCTGTGCTCCAAATTAATTGATAATCAATTTCCGCTAATGAAATTTTTATGCTTGGCATTTTTATTTACAGCCTTCGTTTATTCGTTTAAATGTCTTTCTTAACGCTTCTACTAAATCATGCATCATCGCATCAGTGTGTAAAGGAGTTGGTGCAATCCTTAATCTTTCTGTACCACGAGCAACAGTAGGATAATTGATAGGTTGTATATAGATGTTGTAATCATCTAATAACATATCACTCATCTGTTTGCATTTTTTTGGATCACGGATCATAACAGGAACTATATGAGTTGTGGCTTCGGGCAGAACTTCTATATTTACATCAGCTAACATAGATTTTAATTTCTTTGCTCGTTCTTGATGTTGGTCTCTTAGTTCATTATGGTCTTTTAGATATTTGATTGAAGCAAGAGCACCTGCACATATAACGGGTGACATGGAGGTGGTGAATATAAACCCACTAGCTACACTTCGGATTGCGTCTATGACGACCTTATCTCCCACAATGTAACCCCCTTGTACTCCAAAAGCCTTGCCA
>MDSV01045621.1_pt1 | contig 12494 bp, 9 predicted proteins | sample 810851 | NCBI WGS metagenome assembly MDSV01 (sample SAMN05326640, study PRJNA326480) | marine metagenome | isolation source: seawater | place: Atlantic Ocean: North East | collected 2012
TCACTATGAGATAATTCCATCTTTTTTCTAAGTCTGTATCGTTTAATTTCAACACTTCTCAATGAAATATTTAGTAGAGGTGCAATATCTTTTGAAGAAAGATTCAATCTTAAATATGCACATAACTTAAGATCGTTATTTGTGAGGTTTGGATGTGCAGATTTAATTTTCTTTAAAAACTCTTTATCAGCATTATTGAATGCTTCTTCAAAAAATTTCCAGTCATCTTCATTGTTTAAATTTCTATCAATTGTTTTAATTACATTTTTAATTTTCTGTAAATCAGATACTTTTTTAAGATCATCTTTTATTTTGCTCAAGAACTGATTTTTCTTAATCATGCTCATTGTAGAAACAGCTAACTCTCTACTCTTACTTTCTACATCCTGTTGAAGTTTCTCGTTCTCAATATTTATCATTTCTTGATTTCTCTCAAATTCCTTTATTTCTAATTTTCTTTTATTTATCTGAGCTAGCCTAATTTCTTTCTTTAAATAATAGTTACGAGTATATCTATTGGTAATAAATATCATTAAACCAATTATCAAGGAATAAGTTATAAACATAAAATTTGACAAATACCATGGTCTATTTATTGTAAAATTTACTTTATTGATTTTTGAGTTAACTGACTCTCCAATTTTATTTTTTACTTCAAAAGTGTAATTACCATATTGTAGATTATTGAAAGAAGTATTATTCTCATCTGACCAATCACTCCATTTTTCATTATATCCAATTAGTCTGTATTGATACTCATTTTTATTAAATAATTGATAATTAGTTGTTCCGTAATTAAATGAGATATTATTTGTTTCATAATCAAGTAATAAATTATCATTTAAATCTAAAATTAAGGGATCAGAATTGATTGAATTAGCTTCTATTCTGTCGATGGTAAAATTTTCTTCAAGAATATTGTAACTATTTAAATTCATTGATATGTAACCATTCTTGGTGCCTATTACATATTGCTCACCAACAGAGTTAGAGACGTTGTCAAAAACAGTTTGTCTTAGATTTATTGGAACTGTAATAGAATTAATTTTTAAATTATTTGTTACATCATCATTATATGCATAATATATATTGTCTTGAGAAAACACCCATAATTTATCTTTTTCAGAAAGCATTAATCCGGTAGGGTTAGCTGCTTTTGAAAGTGTTGAATCAATTACAAAATCTCCATTATTGTCTATGTTGTAAATTCCATACTGGTTGTGATAATAAATTTTGTTGTTGAATTTTGCAACACTAGGATTACCCTCAATAGATATGTCTTCAAGTAACGATACGTTTTTAAGGCTTTGTAAATAGGGTGATAAAGTCAATCTATATACACCTTTATAGCCGTGACATACATAAATTTCATTATTGTCAGAAATCTCAAAAAAACGTGCAGATATATCATAGCCTTCTAATGAGTTTCTTAATGTCCACTCAGAGTTAACCTTTTCAAGAACGTTAATGCCTGTATAATTTCCTTCAAATATTAAATTATTAGTATTGCTTTTTCTGAAAGTCCATGATCCAAAAGTTCCATCAATTTTCTTGGCTTTAGAACCATTGATTATAAAAGTACCCTTAGTGTGTCCACAGAAAAGTTCACCATCAATTTCTACAAGACTCCACGTTTGTTCACCCATACCATCAATCAACTTAAATTCTTCATTAAGACTATTGTTTTTATAATACAAGCCTTGATTAGTTCCAACATAAGTGAAATTTTTAAAATTTTTAAATGCATATACAGTTCCTAAATTTCCATTAAAGTCATTATATATTTTAAAGGGTGATTTATCATTAATGACTGAAAGCCCATTATCCAGAGCTAACCATAAATTATTATTTTTATCCTCAAAGATTGACAAAACGGTATTGTTTATCAATCCATTATTCTTATTTAGAATTTCTAATTGATCTGAAAATAAATTATACTTTATTAGCCCAGAACCAACTGTTCCGATTAAAATATTATTATCAGACGAGATTTGTGATGAAAATATATTCAAATCATCTAAACTATCTAAGACAGTACTCCACTTTGAAACAATATTATTATTGATTTTAAACAAACCATCATTTTGCGTTAAAACAACAAACTCATCATTAACTTTAAACATTTCAACAAAAGGATTGTCTCTAAAAAATTTATTTGTTGTAAATGGTGTAACAGAACCATCTTTGACTGTAAATATTCCTTGATCAGGCATATGAAAGAATAGAGACTTGTCAATTTCAAAAGAATTAGATATTGCTCCTCCAGGTTTAATTACCTTAATCTCATCACTAAGTTTGTCTACAAAAATAATTCTTGATAATGACCTAAAAACAACCCAGTTCTCAAGCTCATGAATATCCCAGAATTCTTCATCTTCAAGAACATTAAAATTAAACTTCTCAGGGATGGAAGAATAATTATAAACGCCGTTTGAAGATTGTTGCCAGTAACCAAAATCTTCAGTCATACCAGAATAAATTTTATTATCAATAGCCTTAACTGATCGTACTATTGTTTCATTTGGTGATTGATAAACAGTCCAAGAACCATTATAAATTAAAATCCCAGAGCCATTAGCTACTACAATACTATTATTATTTATCTGAGTTATCATCCAATTTTGAATATCAGATCCATAATCATCAGGAGAAAAAGATTGTATAGGTGGAATCTCTTGAGAATAAATAGAGAAAGTAAAAAATAAATATATGTAGTATATTTTTTTAATCAATTGATATTCAATTTATTAATTAAACGTATATTCAAATTTTTTAATACTCACAATATTAAAATTTAATTCATCTATGTATAGGTTTAAATTCAATAATGTTGTATTAAAAAATCAGATTGTAAACTTAATATTTTTAATTATTACAAAGTAAATTTTAACAAAAAAATATATTTGGCACAAGATTTGAAAATTCAGTAATAAATATTGTTATGAAAAAAGATTTAAAAAACAAAAGACGAGATTTTTTAATGAATGTTTGCCCTACAGTAGCGATGGCTTTTTTAGGCATTACTGTTCTAGAATCATGTAGTTCAGGTGATGATGACATGGATATTGGAGGTGGAGGAAATAATGGTGGTGGAAATAATAATTCTAATACTGGGTATACTAAAAACGGTAATACCATAACAATCAACTTAAGTCATTCAAATTTTAATACTCTGCAATCTAACGGTTGGATGAATTTTACTGCTCAAAATATGCTAATATTAAAAATTGATAATGATACATACAGAGCTTTTACCAACTCGTGTCCACACCAAGGTACAAGAACTGCATGGACTTATAATTCATCTTCAAATAGATTTATTTGTAATAATCATGGTAATCAGTACGCATCTGATTGTACAACAGCTGGTACTGGAGGAGTATTGAAATGTTACACAACTAGTAAAAGTGGTTCAAATCTTGTTGTCACTGTTTCATAGAGATTTAAAGAAAAAATTAATATTCTTTATTTATCCTATCGGCAAGAATAGTTTTTAATTCATCAGAAGCAAAAGCGTGTTTAATTGCTTCTAAATTACTTTTTCTAAAATCTTCAATAGACCAACCAAATTTATTGGAAATAATTTCATATTCATTCGTCAAGTCTGTAGAAGAGATAGTTCTACCATCGGTATTAATGCTCATTGAAATAGAAGATTCATTAATTTGAGAAATTGGATGATCTTCTATTTTATTAAATGTTTTTGTTTTAATATTACTTGAAACACATACTTCTAAATGAAAATTATTTTCATATAAAAACTTAACTAATTTTGGATCTTTAATACACTTTACACCATGCCCAATTCTTTTTACTTTTAGTTTATCAATTGTTTCCCAAATACTCTCGGGCCCTTTAGCCTCACCAGCATGCGCTGTACAATTGATATTATTTTGCTTAGCATAATTAAATGCATCAATATGATTATCTAAAGGATAACCAGCTTCATCAGCTGCAATATCAAAACCTATAACTCCTTTTCCTTTAAATTCTTCAACAAGCTTAACTGTTTCCATACTCTCTTCTTTGGAATAATGACGAAGAGTACACAAAATAAGACCCGTAAAAATACCCGACTCTTTTGAAAGAAAATTCATAGAATTACAAAGAATGTTAACTACTTCTCTAGAATTTAAACCTTCATCTGTATGTAATAGGGGAGCAAATCTAATTTCACAATAAATAACATTATCTTGAATTAACTGATTAAAAAAATCTTCCATTACCAACTCAAGACTTTCTTTTGACTGCATCAATGAAATTGCATTGTCTGCACATTTAATGTATTGTTTTAAGGAAGTACAACTTTTACCAGCTATATAATTAGTATTGTACTCATCAATTGTTGTTTGTGGTCTTAATCTTTTTATAGTCTCATAGCTAAGACTACAATCTAAGTGAACATGAAGTTCTATTTTGGGAAGGTTTTTAAATTTCACTGTACAAACTCTATATTTCTTTTAAGCCCTTCAAATTTAGTTCTGTTTACTGGGCTACTCTTAAAAACTGAATTAAAGACTTCATTTGTTAATTCCATCCATTCTTTTTTTGAATAATCAAAAATTTCACTTTTAGGATTAAAAAGCGGTTCATTATGTTTTATTGAAAATTTATTCCAAGGACATACATCTTGACAAATATCACAGCCAAAAATCCAGTCATCAAATTGACCTTTAAATTCATTAGATATTTTATCTTTTAACTCAATGGTTAAATATGATATACACTTATTAGAATCTAGCTTATAGGCCTCATAAATTGCATTTGTTGGGCATGCGTCAATACATGCAGTACAACTTCCACAATGATCTGTTACTTCATTATCATATTCTAATTCTAAATCAACTATAATTTCTGCTAAGAAGAAAAAAGAACCAACTTTTTTATTTATTAAATTAGTGTTTTTGCCAATCCACCCTAGACCACTTTTTTTTGCCCAAGCTCTTTCAAGAACAGGTGCTGAATCAACAAAAACTCTTCCATTAACATCACCGATTTGTTCTTTTATTTTTAATACAAAATTTTTTAACTTTTCCTTTATAACAAAATGATAATCTTTTCCGTAAGCGTATTTTGAGATTTTTAATGATTTTGGAGTTTTGTTTTTATTTGGAAAATAATTATAAAGAAGTGATATAACACTCTTAGAACCTTCAACAAGTTTTGTTGTATCTAATCTCTTATCAAAATTTCTTTCCATATAACTCATCTTACCATGAAAATTATTTCTTAGCCAATTTTCAAATCTATTTGCTTCTGAATCTAAAAAACCTGATTTTGAAATTCCACAGGATATAAAGTTTAGATCTTTAGAAATAGCTTTAATAATTTCTGTATTATATGATTTTTTATTTAACACTATGTAAATAGGTTGTTTTGATCTGAAGAGTACTCAATATTTAAGTGCCTATAGGCTTTTTCAGTAACCTGTCTTCCTCTTGGTGTGCGAACTAAAAAACCCTGTTGAATTAGAAAAGGTTCATAAACTTCTTCAAGGGTCTCAGAGGTTTCTGAAACAGCAGTAGCCAAAGTTGTAATTCCTACGGGGCCACCTTTAAATTTTTTAATTAAAGTAGTTAGTAATTTATTATCCATTTCATCCAATCCATATTTGTCTACATTGAGAGCTTCAAGAGAATATTTAGTAATCTCTAAATCAATATTACCATCTCCTTTAATTTGTGCAAAATCTCGAACTCTTCTGAGCAATGAATTACTAATTCTTGGTGTACCTCGACTTCTACTCGCTATCTCATCAGAAGCTGATTTATCAATTTTAATATTCAAAATTTTGGCACTTCTTCTAATTATATCTGATAAAGTATCATTATTATAATATTCCAACCTGTTATTAATTCCAAATCTTGCTCTCATAGGAGCAGTTAGAAGTCCTGATCTAGTAGTAGCTCCAATTAAAGTAAATTGATTTAAATTAATTTGAACTGATCTTGCGTTTGGACCAGATTCAATCATAATATCAATTTTATAATCTTCCATAGCAGAATATAAATATTCCTCAACGACTGGTGACAATCTATGAATTTCATCAATAAATAAAACATCTCTACTTTCTAAGCTAGTTAATAAGCCAGCCAAATCACCTGGTTTATCAATAACAGGTCCTGAGGAAACTTTTAAAGACACCCCGAGTTCATTAGCTAATATATAAGCCAATGTAGTTTTTCCAAGTCCAGGTGGACCGTGAAGAAGGGTGTGGTCTAATGCTTCTGAACGTTGATTTGCAGCTTCAACAAAAATTTTAAGATTATCAAGAACTTGGCTTTGACCATTAAAGTCATTAAAATTTAATGGCCTCAAAGCTTTGTCAAATTCTAAATCCTCATTCGAAAAATTATCATTTGTAGGATCTAGATTCTCGTTCATATTCAAATATAGTCAAAAGTTGACTTAAGAATAATTGAAAAAGAAATGACTTAATGTTCTGTAATTTTTTCTCCTTTAGCTATAGGCGTAGTCTGAGGAACAAAATCTTCTTTTTTTCCAGGCTTACTATAATCATAAGCCCATCTATAAACTTCAGGTATTTTACCTGGCCAGTTTCCGTGAATATGTTCAACAGGTGCAGTCCATTCCATAGTATTAGATTTCCATGGATTTTTTTCAGCTTTCTTACCAAAATACATGCTATGAATAAAATTGTACAAGAAAATAAGTTGAGCTAAACCTGTAATTAATGCAAATACTGTAATTAAAACATTGATATCTGCTAAGTCATCAAAATAAGGAAAAGCTGTATTAGTATAATATCTTCTTGGTACCCCTGCCATACCAATAAAATGCATTGGGAAGAATATTCCATAAGCACCTATAGCAGTAATCCAGAAATGTACATATCCTAAAGTTTTATTCATCATTCTTCCGTAGAGTTTAGGAAACCAATGATATACACCAGCAAATAAACCATACAATGCTGAAATTCCCATTACAAGATGGAAGTGAGCAACTACAAAATATGTATCGTGTACATTAATATCTAAAGCACTATCTCCTAATATAATTCCAGTTAAACCACCTGTTATGAAGGTAGAAACTAGACCAATTGAAAAAAGCATAGCTGGATTTAGTTGTAAGTTACCTTTCCAAAGTGTAGCTATATAATTAAATGCTTTAACAGCTGAAGGAATAGCAATTAAAAGCGTAGTAAATGTGAATACAGATCCTAAAAACGGATTCATTCCTGTAACAAACATATGATGTCCCCAAACGATGGTAGACAAAAATGCAATTGCCAAAATTGAAGCGACCATAGCTCTATATCCAAAAATAGGTTTTCTAGAATTTGTTGCTATTATTTCAGAAGTAATTCCTAGGGCTGGTAGTAAAACAATATAAACTTCTGGATGTCCTAAAAACCAAAATAAATGCTCAAAAAGAACAGGAGATCCACCTTGATAATGCAGGACTTCACCTTGAACAAAAATATCGGATAAAAAGAAAGATGTTCCAAAAGATCTATCCATTATCAAAAGTAATGCAGCTGATAATAAAACAGGGAAAGATATAACTCCAATAATGGCTGTAACAAAAAATGCCCATATTGTCAAAGGAAGTCTGAACATAGTCATTCCTTTTGTTCTAAGATTTAATACGGTTACTATATAATTTAGAGAACCCAATAAAGAGGATGCAATAAAAAATGCCATTGAAACTAACCATAATGTCATTCCCGCACCAGAACCAGGTTGAGTTTGAGGCAGAGCACTTAGTGGAGGATATATAGTCCATCCAGCAGCAGCAGGACCAGCTTCGACAAAAAGAGAAGCAACCATAATTACACTTGATATAAAAAATAACCAATATGCAATCATATTTAAGAAACCTGAAGCCATATCTCTAGCACCAATTTGAAGAGGAATTAATAGATTACTAAACGTTCCGCTCAATCCGGCAGTAAGAACAAAAAACACCATAATTGTACCGTGTATTGTTACTAATGCTAAATATATATTTGGATCCATGACTCCATCTGGAGCCCATCTATCTCCTAAAAATATTTCAAAAACTGAAAATGATTCCTCTGGCCATGCCAATTGAATTCTAAATAACAAAGACATCAAAACACCAATAACACCCATTACTAAAACGCCAGTAACAAAGTATTGTTTCGCAATCATTTTGTGATCTTGACTAAAGACCCATTTAGTTATAAAAGTTTCTTTGTGATGATGATGATCATCGTGATTTTCTACATTATTATTTACAGCTGCGGACATATTATTATTTATTGAATAATTTCAGAAAATGTTTTCTGTTCATTTAACCATTTATTAAAATCTTTCTCAGACTCTACAACAATCTTCATTTGCATGTTATAATGTGAAGCTCCACAAATTTTTGCGCAAAGAAGTAAATAATCAAATTGATATGGTTCTAATGGCTCTTGGCCTTTAGCTATCAACTCTTGACTATTATCATATCTAATCTTATTAATTCTATTAACTTTTGCAACTACATCTGGGTTTAATCTCATATCATCTGTAGTTGTAGTTGGTGTAAAAGAAAATTCAGTAATCATACCAGGAACACAATTCATTTGAGCTCTAAAGTGAGGCATATAAGCTGAATGTAAAACATCCTGAGATCTAATTTTAAAAATCACTTTCCTATCCACAGGCAAATGAAACTCCTGAGTAACAACAACATCATCTAAACCATTAGGATCTGAAGCATCAATACCTACAGAATTTCTTCCATCAAAATCATTTAAAAACCTAACATTAGCATCCCCAAGAACATTATCATCACCTGCATAACGAGCTTTCCAATTCCATTGCTGGGCGTATAATTCTACTACTAAAGCATCTTCATCTTCATCAAAATTCATTATATCAGACCAAGTTGTCATTCCATATAATATTAAAGCAAAAAGAACAATGGCTGGAATTACAGTCCAAACTAATTCTAGTTTATTATTATGTGTAATAAATGATGCTTTTCTTCCATTAATACCCCTGTACTTATAAGCAAAATAATGTAATAGAGCTTGAGTTACAGTTTGAACTATAAATATAATTATGAATGATATGATTAAGAGTGTATCATATGTATAACCATGTTCTGAGGCCGATTCAGGAAGAAGAACCTTAGTGTAAGAAACAAAAGAATAAATAGTAACCAAATAAATGAATACCAAGAAAGCAAACATTAATTTACCTTGAAGGTCATTATCTTTTTCAGATGCTACTTGAGAATCATCTTTTTTTGCTCCAAGATTTGAAATTTCAAAAATCTTTGTTATTTGCCAAACTGATATTGCCAACAAAGTAACTGCTATTATTGAAAGTAATACTGTCATTATATATTATCTTTTATCATAAATTAATAAACAAATTTTTCGCTTTCTTTATTTAGAGGATCACCTGTAGCTTCTAAAGGTGCCTTAGTTAATGAATCAAAAACAATGTATATAAATAATCCTGCAAAAAACATTACTGATCCTAGCTCAGGGACTCCAAAAGACCACTGATCACCAACAGCTGAAGGCATGATCATATTAAACACATCCATGTAATGTCCAACTAGTATAATTATACCTGCCGTTATTATAATCCAATTCAATCTCTTAAAATCTGAGTTGATTAGTATTAGGAATGGTAAAATGAAGTTCATTACCAACATTCCAAAAAATGGAATTTGATAATCTTCAAGTCTGGTTATAAAGTAAGTAACTTCTTCAGGTATATTAGCATACCAAATTAACATAAATTGTGAAAACCATAGATAAGCCCAAAATACACTGAAGCCAAACATGAATTTAGCTAAATCATGTAAGTGATTATGATTAACCTTTTCTAAATAACCCAATGATTTTAAAAATATTATCATAATGGCAATCACAGTAATAGCTGAAACAACCATACTAGCAAAAACATACCATCCAAATAATGTACTAAACCAATGCGGGTCAATAGACATAATCCAATCCCATGACATCATAGATTCAGTAACAATAAAAAATGCTAAGAATCCTGCAGATAGCTTAAAGTTCTTTACATGGTTTGAAATATCATTTGAATTATCTTGTGCAATTGAAAATTTTCTGGAAAAATATCTGTAGAGAGACCACCCAGCCAAATAAAAAACTCCTCTTGCTAAGAAAAATGGGACATTAAGATATCCACTTTTAGCTTTAATAATTTTATCATGTTCCACAACCTCAGGATCCATCCATATAAACAAATGATTAAAGTGTAGAGCTGATAATAAAAGTATAACTAAGACAATTATACCTCCTGGAAGTAAATATCCAGTAATACCTTCCATAACTCTAAATAATAATGGAGACCATCCGGCTTGAGCAGCTCTTTGAATTGCATAAAATGCAAGAGTACCGAGTGAAATCATAAAAAAGAAAAATGCTGCTACATACACTGCAGCCCATGGTCTATTAGCTAATTGATGAAAAACATGCTCATCATGTGACATTTCATGACCTTCTGAATGTTCTGAATTATGTTCTTTGTTAGATTCAATCATTGAAGAGTGTGCTTCTCCAGGATAATCATGATTTGATGCATGATCGTCACCATGGTGTGAGTTTGCAATGATTTCTTTTGCTTCTTCAATTGTACTAGGAGCAGAATAAAAACCAAAAGCTATTCCTAATAAACCTAAAATTATTAGAGTTAGTGAAAAGATTTTTATTTTTTTAGTTAATACAAACATTCAAACTATTTTTTTAATTCATCTCTTAAGTCCATAACATATTGTGAAATTTTCCATCTCTCGTCTTGATCAACTTGAGATGCGTGAGATCCCATTAGATTTATTCCGTACATTAAAACATGATAGATACTTCCTTCTGTAATGTCCCTATCTGCATAACTTGGAATTCCTAAAAACTTTTCTCTTGTCATTAAAATTCCTTGTCCATCACCTTTAGATCCATGACAGACTGAACAATATATCTGATAAAGCTCTTTTCCTGTTTTAACACTTTCTTCTGTTCTATCAATAGGTGATTTTAAATTTAATTTAGCAAGCTCATAACCTTCATTAGTGTCTTCATACTCATAAGGCTCCCATCCTCTGGAAATCGTTCCTTCAACTGGATCCTGTGCTTCAATTCCATTAGCAAATGCAGATGATTCTGCATAAGTATCATAACCAACAGATTCGTACATATTTGGAAAAAATTGATAGTTAGGTTTTGATGAATCAAAACATGAAACTAAAGAGAGAGATAATAATATGTATATATAATTTATTTTATTCATCTTTATTTTCAACTATGTCAATTTTATATATATCTGTTTTCTTAATTTTTGATTTAAGCTCTTTTTCATTATTACTTACAGGAATTTGAACTAAAAATTTATCATCGGTTGTTTCAGGGATTGGATTTTCAGCTTCTTTAAAAGGCCATAGCCGGCTTCTCAGATAAAATGTAATAACCATTAAGTGTGCAGAGAAAAAGACAGTTAATTCAAACATGATCGGGACAAATGCTGGCATATTTTCTATGAAACTAAAACTAGGTTTCCCACCAATATTTTGAGGCCAATCTACAATCATAATATAATTCATCATGAAAATTGAAAATGCAAATCCAATACAACCATAAATAAAACCTGCTATTGATATTCTTGTAGGCTCTAAACCTAAAGCTTTGTCTAGTCCATGAACAGGGAACGGAGTAAAGACATCCTCAATATAAACTCCTTCTTTTTTTAGAAGCTTAACAGCATCTAAGAGCTTATCATCATCATCATATATAGCATGTAAAAATTTATTTGCCATTTTTATCTCTCAATTTTTTATAATTATCACCAGATGATTTTAAAATTGTTTTGACTTCTGCTTGAGCAATAACAGGGAAGGTTCTTGCATAAAGCAGGAATAAAACAAAGAAAAAACCAATAGTTCCAATAAAAATACCAATATCTACAAACGATGGTGAAAACATAGTCCAAGATGATGGTAAATAATCTCTGTGTAAAGAAGTAACAATAATTACAAATCTCTCAAACCACATTCCAATATTTACTACAATTGAAATTATGAAAGAGAATATTATGCTAGTTCTTAATTTTTTAAACCACATAAGCTGTGGAGAAAAAACATTACAAGTCATCATTGCCCAATAAGCCCACCAGTAAGGACCAGTAGCTCTGTTCAAAAATGCGTATTGTTCATATTCAACGCCTGAATACCATGCAATAAATAGCTCCGTTATGTATGCACATCCAACTATAGAACCTGTAATCATTATTACAATATTCATAAGTTCAATATGTTGGAGTGTAATATAGTCTTCAAGGTTACAAACTTTTCTCATCACAATAAGTAATGTGTTTACCATCGCAAAACCAGAGAAAATAGCTCCAGCCACAAAATAAGGTGGAAAAATTGTGGTGTGCCAGCCAGGAATTACTGATGTAGCAAAGTCAAATGATACAATAGTATGAACTGACAATACAAGAGGTGTAGCTAAACCAGCTAACACAAGTGAAATCTCTTCAAATCTTTGCCAA
>MDSV01007804.1_pt1 | contig 12493 bp, 15 predicted proteins | sample 810851 | NCBI WGS metagenome assembly MDSV01 (sample SAMN05326640, study PRJNA326480) | marine metagenome | isolation source: seawater | place: Atlantic Ocean: North East | collected 2012
AGGCAAGTTCTTAATCTTGTAATCAATATAAGGTTTATCAGCATCTTTTTTTGCAAAAGCCTCTTCATTTTCTAGCCAGCATGTTTTCATTCCTAGATTTTTAGCCTGCTCTAAATTATGAGCTATATCCTCAATTAATATTGATTTTGATGGTTCTATATTAAATTTTTTTATTATTTTTTTGTAAGGATCAATATGAGGTTTTGGAACAAAGTTGGAATCCACAATATCAAATGCTCCATCAAACAAACCATCAATTCCTAATTGTTTAGTGATGTTTTCTACATGCGCATGAGAACCATTAGTAAATATATATTTTTTTTCTTTAATTTTTATTAGTTCCTCTTTTAATTTTAGATCTTTAGGTAGCCAACTAATATCTATATTATGAACAAATTCTAGAAAGTCATGAGGATCGATACCGTCTTGCTTCATTAATCCTGACAATGTCGTACCATATTCATAAAAATATTTTTTTTGGATTTCTTTAGCTTTAATTAAATCTACATTCATTTTTTCAGATATGTACTTGCTCATTTTTTTATCAACTTCAGAAAATACCTTAGTTTGTCCAGAGTATAAGGTGTTGTCTAAATCAAAAATCCAATATTTTATATCTAATAAATTTTTCATTTTCTTATTAAAGTTCCAGAACCTTTATCGGAAAGTAATTCAAAAAGTACTGAGTGATTTTTTCTTCCATCAATAATACACACTGCTTTAACCCCATTTTTTGCAACATCTAAGCAGTTTTCAATTTTAGGTATCATCCCTCCTGAAATAGCTCCATCAAGAATCATTTGTTTCGCTTGATCTGAATTAATTTCGGGAATTAGTTTTTTTTCTTTATTTAGTACTCCCTCAACATCGCTAAGTATCAACAGTCTTCTTACTTTAAGTTCTTTAGCAATCGCACCAGCTGCAGTATCAGCATTGATATTAAAAGTCTGACTATCCTTATCTAATCCTAATGGAGCAATAACTGGGACTTCATTAGCTTTTACAATTTCTTTTAAAACACTAATTTTAATATGAGTAGGAGTCCCTACGAAACCTAATTCATTATTCTCTGGTTTTACAGTTATAATGTTATATTCTTTAGTAGTAATTCCTCTTGCTTGACAAGATCCATCTTTTAAAGCATTAACAATTTCTTTGTTAAATTGAACCAATATATCTTCCACTATATCTATAATTTTGTCATCGGTAATTCTTAAACCATTAATAAAATTACTTTTAATATTTAAATCATCTAGTCTTTTTGAAATTTTAGAACCACCACCATGAATTAAGAAGATAGATAAACCTAATTTTCTTAAAATAATAATATCTTGAATTAGATTATTAAATAAATTTTTATTAGAGAGAACAGAACCACCCATTTTGATTATAATAAAATCCTCTGTATATTTTTCTAAATATTTAATTGTTTCTTCAACAGTTGGGCCGTCTTTAGGTAGAATATTAACCAAATCTTCTTTTTTTAATGGTTGCATTTATTATGTTGTTTTAACTGTAGTTCTTTTCATAATAAATACTTGTTGAAGCATCGTCAGTATATTGTTTACAGTCCAATAAATAACTAGACCTGCAGGAAAGGGTGCAAGAATCACAGTTAAGAATATTGGAAAAAACATAAATATTTTAGCTTGTATTGGATCAGGTGGAGTCGGATTTAGTTTTTGTTGAATCCACATTGAAATTCCCATTGCAACTGGCCAAGCCCCAATAAGTAAAAAAGATGGTGGGTCCCATGGAATTAGACCAAATAAATTAAAGAGTGAAGTTGGGTCCCTATCTGATAAGTCGTGGATCCATCCATAAAAAGGCATATGTCTCATTTCAATTGTAACGAACAAAACTTTATATAGAGCAAAGAATACTGGAATTTGAATAAGTATGGGTAGACAGCCTGACATAGGGTTTACTTTTTCTTTTTTATATAAAGCCATCATTTCTTGCTGTAATTTCATTTTATCATCTTTGTGAAGTTCTTTTATTCTAGCCATTTCTGGTTGAAGAATTTTCATCTTAGCCATACTTCTAAAACTAAAATTTGCTAGAGGAAAGAAAGCTAACCTTATGCAAATTGTGATTGCTATTATTGCTAAACCATAATTACCTAATAGTTTGAAGAAATAGTCTAGTGCAAAAAATAACGGCTTAGTTATAAAGTACATAAAGCCCCAATCAATTGTAAGATCAAATTTATTTATTTTTAAATCTTCAGCATAACCATCAATAACATTTACTCTTTTTGCAGCTATTATAATTTGAATTTCTTCCTCAATTGATTCATTTGCACTAACTTCCAAACCTTTTGTAGATATATAATTAGCTCTAAATTTATTTTTATAATCAAATGTTGTTTTAAATTCTTTATTTCTAGGTGGAATAATTGATGTAATCCAAAATTTATCACCAATACCTAGCCATCCAGATTGAGCAGTTTGTGAAAATTTCTTATCTTGAATGTCATCATAATCTTCCTCAATTAATTGATCATCCAAAGTAGCTATTAAACCCTCGTGTAGAATATAAAAACCAGAAATTTCAGGAATTTTATTTCTAATTATCTGTCCATAAGAGTAAAAACTATAAGTCTTATTAGAAGAGTTAATTATTTTTTCTTTTATTGTGAATAAAAATTGATTATCTAAACTTATATATTTTTCGAATGTAATACCTTGAGGATTACTCCATGATAATTTTATAGGATTATTTTGCGTTAATTTTTTATTTCCTGAAATTTTCCAAATTGTAGATGAGTCAGGCATTTCTATGTTTTTATTACTAGTTACAAAACCACTCTCTACTAAGTAACCATTTTCAACATTTCTTGGATTTAATAATATAACTTTTTTGTTTTCATTAAGTTTAATATTATATTCTTTAAAAGTTAAATCATCTATTGTTGCTCCCTTAAGAGAGATAGACCCGATGATACTTTTATTTTCAAATTGAATTCTCTCATTTTCTGCAAGCGCATCATTTCTTGATAACTTTTTTAAACTTTCATTTTCATCTAAACTTGGTGTATCTGAATTTTTTTCTACTTGTTGAGTAGTTTGTTTTTGTTTTAATTCTTCTTGAGTTGGTGCAAAAAATAAAGAATATAAAATAATTACTGCTGCACTTAGTGATATAGCTGCGATAACATTTTTTGAATCCATTATTTTTTTACCTTTATTTCTTTGTTAACTGGATCAAAGCCTTCGCCACCACCTAAAGATTTAATTGGGTGACATGATAATAATCTTTTTATTCCTAATTTAGTACCTTTAAAAAATCCAAAGGTCTTAAGCGAATCTATAAAATAATTTGAACAAGTAGGAAGATATCGACATGAAGGTGCAAAATAAGGACTAATAAAAAATTGATAAATTTTAATTAATATAATCAATATGTGAGAAAAAATTTTCATTAGTTAATTTTTTTAAATTCTGTAAACAAAGTTTCTTTTATTTTTGTATAATCATTGTTTAGCATAGATATCTTGGCAATAACAAGATATGAATAATTAAAGTTCAACAATATTTTCTTTGTTAATTCGTTCATAATGTTTCTTAATCTTCTTTTAATTTTATTCCTTTTAACAGCATTACCTATTTTTTTTTTTACTACAAAACTTATGTTTAATTTTTTGTTATCTTTATTTGAAAGTTCTTTAAAATAAATAGTTGAATATTTATTTGAAGTTTTTTTACCTTTTAGCAGTTTTTTGAAATCTTCGTTATTTGAAAGAGCAACAATTTTGCTTTTCATCTAATTATACAGATACAGTTAAAGACTTTCTTCCTTTTGCTCGTCTTCGAGCTAAAAGTTTTTGGCCACCTTTAGTTTTCATTTTTGACCTAAAGCCATGTTTTCTCGCTCTTTTAATATTTGATGGTGAATATGTTCTTTTCATTATTAGATTATGGTTTTATTAAAATTTCGATCTTTATAGTAATATATATATAAAATAACAATAGAAGATTTTATAATAGAGTTAATTATTTATGGAAAAAACAAAAAAAATTAAAATATTTATAGGAATATTTTATCTGACAGTACTTTTTTCATTTTTATACTTTTTGTTCTCAACTTTTACATTTGACGAAATTACTAGCTATAAATTTATTCAACTAAATAGAGATTATTTTGAAGAAGCAAAAGAAAGTAATATAATTTTTTTAACATTAATTTTTTCAGCTTTCACTATTCTATGGGTATTTTTACTTGGTTTTGGAAGTCCTGTAGCTTTGTTAGGAGGCTTCATATTTGGTAAATGGTTCGGTACACTAATAGTTGCTATATCATTATCAATAGGATCTTTGTTACTATACATATTTGGAAGTTATTTTCTAAAAGATTATATTAAAAATAAATTTTTAAATAAATTTCAAAATTTAGAAAATAAATTTAGAAATAAAGAGTTTATTTTCTTTTTAATTTATAGATTTGTTGGTGGAATACCTTTTTTTATCGCTAACTTATTACCCGTTATATTCAATGTAAATTATAGAAATTATTTTTTTGGAACATTATTAGGAATTACCCCTCAAATATTTATTATGTGTGCATTAGGTAGTGGTATTGAAAAAGTTATTGAAAAAAATATTACTTCTTTACCGGGTATCCATGTAATGATTAGGTCACCTGAAATTTATATTCCAATATTTTGTTTTATTATTCTAATTATTTTAACTTTTTTTTTAAGAAAATTTTTTTTTAAAAAATAATTATTATTATTTTATATAATTTAAATTTATAATTTTAAAAGCTTTATAAGGTATTCTGTACCCTGGAAATGAAGCAACGTCACCAGTAATAACAGTTTTAGGATTCCAGCCAAAGCAAAATAAAATGAATATAAATAAAAATGTTTTTCTATTTTTTTGGAAAATTTTTTCTATTGAACACCTCGAAAGATCCAAAATTAAAAATTTTTTTTTATATAAATCTAGAAAAAATAAAAAAGAAAACACATAGCTTATATTAACCCACCTGCCCCAATCATAGCCCATGGCAAAAAGAATTAAAACTGGTTGTAATATTAATAGAAGAGGCCAAAGAATATTTTTAAAATTTTTAAAGAAAAAAAGTTTTGTATTTTTTAACTTACTATAAAACGAAAGTATAAATAAAGGTCCAAAACCGATGAGAATTATCAAAAAATATCTAATGAATATCTCTAGCGAGTATTTATTGAAATTGTGTTCAAATTGTTCATATATTGTCGACTTACTCAAAAGCAATCCACAAGACATATAACAATTTTCATTAAAATTTATTTTAAGAAAATTTTCCATCTGTAGATGTGCCTCAGGCGTTATTGGATTAATTGCAATATATAAAGCAATCAGAATAGATGGTAAAAATGATGGTAAACTTTTAAAAATTATATCTTTAAATTTAAGATAATTATTTTTAATCATATCTGTTGCTAACCAAAACGGAAAAAAGAAAATGACTGGCTCCCAAATTAAAACAGCAATTGGTAAACAAATTATTTTATAAATTATTCTTAAATTTTTATTACTGATATTTAAATAGAATATGTAAAAACAAAAAATAAAAAGTTCTTTTCTTGCCAAGACTTCTATTTCAGCAATTGGATATAAAATAAATATAGGGGTAAAAATTGCTAGTAATAATAAATTATTTATAAGAATGTCTTTTAAAAAAAAATACAAAGATATGAAGTAAGTTATAAAAATTAATATTTGAAAAAAAAGAATCGAGTCTCTTAAGTTGAAATCGAATATAGGAGAAACTAAAACACTAATTTGACCTATAATTCCTCTTTTTGTAAAACCGCCTGAATAATTAATTAACCACTCTGAAATAGTGGAGTCATTACCAGTATTATGTTTCTGAAATAAAAAAAAAATCCCAAAAAAAGATAATATGACAAAATAATAACTAAGCTGTGTATTTATATTTTTTTTCATTCAGATAAAACTTTATTAACTTAATTATTAATATTTTTCCATATATTGATGGTTTTCTAATTATTTTATTTCTATTTAAGCATTCTTTCCAAAAAGAACTTTTATTTTGAATATCTTTGCGTCGCATGAATTTTTTACTAGTTAAAATAAATTTTTTATAATCCAATTGAAAATATTTGAAAGCAAAATTAAGCATTTGAGTTGCGCTATATTCTTTTCCATTAGATAAAATAAAATCTTGAGGTTTTTTGGATAAAAATAAATTTAAGAATTTCACTTGTTCGTCACACCAATTCCATTCTCTTGATATATTTAAATTACCAAAAGTAGTTTTTTTATTTAATTTACTAGCATTAATTGCCGCCAAACAAATTTTTGGAATAAGAAAGTTTCTCATTCTTAGATAGGACTCTGTATTAAAAATTACAGCATTATATGCTCTCAAATTATACTTCGTTCTATATTTTTTAACTATATTAAATGATTTTAATTTTGCTTCGCCATAAGGACTAACCGGTTTTTTTTTTGATGATATTTTAATATTTTTACTATTACCATATATCTCACAAGAGGAGGCGTTTAAAAATTTGCACGTACTTTTTTGTTCTACAAGAGTATCTAAAAAATTTTTGCATCCATTATAGTTACTAATTAAAGTTTCTTTTTTTAAAAAAAATGATTTTGAAACAGAGCTTTGTCCTGCAAAATAATAAATCTCGTTTGGTAAAAATTTTTGTAACATTTTTTTGATTTTATTTTTATTTTTTATATCCAGACAATAAAAAATAAATTTTCCTTTTAAGTTTTTTAAGTTTTTAATTTTTTTTTTTGATCTTGAGGTAATGATAATTTTGTAGTTTTTTTTTAATAAATATTTTGCTGTAGTTAGCCCGAATTGACCAGTACCACCAACAATAATTGCAACAGGATTTTTCACTGATATATATATACAATGACTATTAATAAAAAAATATTAATTTTTACTGCCACTTACAATGAAGCAGAAAATATTGGAAGATTATTAGAAAAATTAATTCAACAATCTAATAATGCTCATATATTAGTTATTGACGATAATTCTCCTGACAGAACTGCCGAAATTGTAGAAAGCTATCAAAAAAATAATCAATCTATTTTTCTTATTAAAAGAGAAGGAAAGTTAGGTTTGGATACAGCACATAAGAAAGCTTATGATTTTGCTTTAACAAATAATTATGATTATTTAATTACTATGGATGCAGATTTATCGCATGATCCAAGTGAAATTAATATTTTTATAAAATATTTAGAAAATTATGATTTTGTAATTGGATCAAGATACATAGATGGTGGAAAATGTTTGATGAAGGGAAAAAGATTAGTTCTAAGTAAATTTGGAAATAAGTTAATTAAAAGCCTTTTAAACATTAACTGTAATGAGTTTACAACTTCATATAGAGGCTTTAATATTAGATCATTAAAAAATTTTAATCTTACTATGGTCAATGCTAAAGGATATAGTTTTTTTATGGAAACTGTTTTTAGAATTTTTTCATCAAAATTTAAAGTAAAAGAAATTCCAATAACTTTTTCTGATAGACAAAAAGGGTATTCTAAAATTCCTAAAATAGAAATATTTAGAACTTTAAAAAACTTAGTATTATTGAAATTCAAAAAATTACGTTAACCAACCAAAAAAGTAAAAAAGATTGAAAGAATCATTTTAAAGGATTTCTTTGATCATAATTGTTTTTTTAATTATTGATGTCTATATCCTTATAGATAATCTATATAAAACTTATATATACAACCTATTTATTCAAATTATTGCCTTAATTTTTTTCTCATAATGATTTATATCTATTTTAAAAATATTTTATTATGGGAATTCATTACGATTATAAATCTACAAGAGGCATGAAAGCTATGGAAAAGCAAGCTAAGAGAGAAAAAAAGCTTGCTGAAAAAAAAGCTAAGAGAGAGGCTAAAGTTGGAAAAAAAATAGAAGTAGAAAATAAAACTCAAGATATTCAGAAACCCATAACACTTGAAGATTTAACTAATCCAGAAAAAAAATGAATTACAAAGATAAAAATACCAAATTAGAAACTGCTTTAAGAAAAAACTTAAAAAAAAGAAAAATATTTCAAAAAAAACTCAAAAAAAAAGGCAAATAAATGTCAGTCTTGTCTGATAAATGGATAAAAAAGATGGCTTTAGAGAATGAAATGATTTCTCCATTTGAACAAAAGCAAGTAAGAAATAATAAAATTTCATATGGTCTTTCCTCTTTTGGTTATGATGCAAGAGTATCAGATGAATTTAAAATTTTTACTAATGTAAATTCTGAAATTGTTGATCCAAAAAATTTCAAGCCTAGTAACTTTGTTACAAAAAATACTTCAGAATGTATTATTCCTCCTAATTCATTTGTTTTAGCGAGAACAGTTGAGTATTTTAAAATTCCAAAGGATGTTTTGGTAATCTGCTTAGGTAAGTCCACGTATGCCAGGTGTGGAATTATTGTTAATGTAACTCCTCTTGAGCCAGGATGGGAAGGATTCGTAACTCTTGAATTTTCTAATACCACACCTTTACCAGCAAAAATATATGCAAATGAGGGTGTGGCACAGTTTATTTTTCTTAAAGGCAATGAAACTCCAGAAGTTTCTTACGCAGATAGGAAAGGTAAGTATATGGGTCAAACTGGAGTTACTTTACCAAAAGTTTAATAATGGAAAAATTAGAAGTCATTGGGTCCAATAAGCTCAAAGGCAAAATAAAAATTTCTGGATCAAAAAATGCAGCGTTACCAATTTTAGCAGCAACTTTACTATCTGATAAAAAGATAAGTTTATTCAATTTACCAAAAGTAAATGATATTGAAACTATGATTTTATTATTAAAATCACTAGGTTCAAAAATAAAAATAAATAAAAAAATTAATAGTGTTTATATTAAAAATTCAAAAAAAATAAATACACTGGCATCATATAATTTGGTCAAAAAGATGAGAGCTGGTATATTGGTATTAGGCCCTCTTTTAGCAAAATTTGGAAAAGCAAAAGTTTCTTTACCGGGTGGGTGTGCAATAGGTACGAGACCAGTAGATATTCATCTCAAAGCATTTTCAAAATTAGGAGTGAAATATAAAATTTCGCAGGGATATATTCATGCACGAGCCCCAAAAGGACTTATTGGAAATTCAATAAAATTTAAAAAATTATCAGTTGGTGCTACAGAAAATTTAATTATTGCATCCAGTCTAGCTAAAGGAAAAACACTATTATCAAATTGTGCTATCGAGCCAGAAATAATTGATCTTGTTAACTTTTTAAATAAAATGGGGTGTAAAATAAAATGGGTAGGAAAAAGATCCTTAAAAATTTTTGGAACTAAATCTTTAAAAGATTTAAAATATAAAGTAATGCCAGATAGAATAGAAGCTGGAACTTATATGATTGCAGCAGCTTTAACTGAAGGAAACTTAAGAATTATAAATGCTGACCCTAAAATAATGAAAAAGGAAATTGAAATATTAAAAAAGATGGGAATTAAAATAAAATTGAAAGATAGAGAAATTAGCATTAAGGGAGGTAAAAATATAAAAAAAATAAAACTAAAAACTTCACCATACCCAGGATTCCCAACTGATTTACAAGCACAATTGATGGTTTTAATGTGCAAAGCGGATGGCAAATCAGAGATAAAAGAAACAATTTTTGAAAATAGGTTTATGCATGTTTCAGAGTTAAATAGAATGGGTGCTAAAATTAAAATATTAGGAAATAAAGCTTTTGTAGAAGGAAATATTAAGTTTGAAGGTGCTGAATTAATGGCAACTGATCTTAGAGCATCTGTATCTCTAATATTAGCAGCACTAACGTCAAATAAAAAATCAATAATAAACAGAGTATATCATCTTGATCGAGGATACGAGAATATAGAAAAAAAACTCACAAATGTTGGGGCAAAAATAAAAAGAATTTTATAGTTGATGAAAAATTATTTAGCAAAAATAATTGCAAAAGATGCTCAGGGATTAAACTTAATAGCCGCTTGTTGTTTTGAAGCTAAAATAAAGATAAGTGATATCAAATACTTAAGAGATAATAAAATTTTATTAGTTTTTTTACAGAGATTTAATCGGGAAAATGAAAGAGATGATGAAAAAATAGTAAGTGTATGTAAATTTGAGTTTATTGATAAAGTTAGAGCAAAAAATATCAATCAAAAATCAAACAATACAGTTTTAGAACTCCTTACAATTGATTTGCTTAAATTTGATAATAAATATGAAATAAACTTAATTTTTTCCAATAATGCTTATATAACTTTATCTACAGAAATAATAGAGGCGACACTAGAAGACCAAGATAAAGAAAAAAATTATGATTAAAACTTTAGATACTAGAAATACTAATTTTGATATTAAATTGAATAATTTATTATTAGTTAGAAAAAAAAAAATTCAGTTTAGTTCTGTATATGTCAGTAAAGTTGTTAAAGATATCAAGAAAAATGGAGATAAATCTATTATTAAATATGAAAAAAAATTTAATAAAAATTCTACGATAATTCCAAATCTAAAAAAAATTAAAAAAAGTATCTCTTTACTTGATCCTGAAGTAAAAAAAGCAATTGATATTGCCTATAACAGAATTTACAAATTTCATTCATTACAAAAAGCCAAAGATATTTCTTATACTGATAAATTAAAAAATAAATTGGATTATAAATTTATTCCAATTAATTCAGTTGGAATTTACGTACCTGGATCCTCTGTTTCTTATCCTTCAAGTGTTCTTATGAATGCAATACCAGCATTAGTAGCTGGTGTAAAAAGAATTGCTATGATTAATCCTGGAAAAAATGGAAAATTGGATCCAGCTGTTTTATATGCAGCTAAAAAATGTAAAATTAATGAAATTTATTCTATTGGTGGACCTGCTGCAATTGCTGGTATTGCTTATGGAACAAAAAAAATAAAAAAAGTTGATAAGATAGTTGGACCAGGGAATTCTTATGTAACTGCTGCTAAGAGAGAAGTATTTGGAGATGTTGGAATAGAGAGTATGATTGCAGGACCTTCAGAGATAACAGTTGTTTGTGATAAATTTTCTAATGCAGAATGGGTAGCTAGTGATCTTATTGGTCAAGCTGAACATGATAAACTTGCACAATGTATTTTGATTTCGAAGGATAAAAAATTGATACAAAAAATAAAATTTTCTATTGCAAACCAACTTAAAAAATTACCCAGATTTTCTATTGCTAAAAAAAGTTTGAAGTTGAATGGTATATTAATTTATTGCCCTTCTAATAAAAAGATAATCGAGGTAGTCAATAATATTGCACCAGAACATTTGGAGCTTAATATTAAGAATTATAAAAAAATGGTAAAAGAAATTAAGAATGCTGGCTCAATATGTTTAGGTAAGTACGCTGTCATGGCTATGACAGATTATAATATAGGTTCAAACCATATATTACCAACTAATTCATCTGCCAAATATTCAAGTGGTATCAGTGTTAATGAATTTTATAAAAGAATTTCTTATATAAATTTATCAAAAAAGGGTATTGAAACTTTGGGTCCTTCAGTTATAACTCTTGCAAATTATGAAGGTTTAGAAGGACATGCTAAATCTGTAAACATTAGAATTAGGAGAAAATAAATTTGTCTAAACAGGATTTACTTGAGTTTAAGGGAAAAGTTATGGAATTACTTCCAAATGCTATGTTTCGAGTTAAATTAGAAAATAGTCATATCGTAACAGCACATACCGCTGGAAAACTTAGAAAAAATAGAATTCGTGTTCTTCAAGGAGATAATGTAACTGTTGAAGTAACACCTTACGATTTGACAAAAGGAAGAATAATTTTTAGATTTTAATTTATTGGCCAGGTAGCTCAGGAGTAGAGCAGTGCCCTGAAAAGGCATGTGTCGCAAGTGCGAATCTTGCTCTGGCCACCACTTAGGAGACAGAAAATCTCCATTTATCTTGCAAAAAATTATAAAATCTAATACCTATTCTTCAGCTAAAGTTTAGCTAAAGTAAAACAAATAAAAGAGAGTAAAAATGAGTCTAAAAGGTAAAGTAAAGTGGTTTAATGGCAAAAAAGGTTATGGTTTCATTGAACGTGAAGACAAAGAAAAAGATGTGTTTGTTCATGCATCAGCAGTAAGAGATGCTGGTTTAAGATTTTTAAACGAAGGTGATGAATTAACATTTGAAGTTGAAGATGGAGATAAAGGTCCTTCAGCAGTTAAACTGCAAAAAACCTCTTAATTCTAATTCACATAAATTTGTATAGGGTTTTTTACCTATATTTTAGTCAGGTATTTCCCTATACAATTATATCTTGCAAATTAGGATTTTAGAGTTAAAACGTCCAAAATGATTAACAAAAATATTATAAACAAAAATACACATAAAGCTCACTCTCATAGCTGCTAGCAGCTAATATTTATAATATAATTTTAAATCCGAACAAAAATAATATAAAAATAAGGAATGCCTGGGTGGTGTAACGGTTAGCACGAAAGTTTGTGGAACTTTAAGTTTGAGTTCGAT
>MDSV01210685.1_pt1 | contig 12492 bp, 25 predicted proteins | sample 810851 | NCBI WGS metagenome assembly MDSV01 (sample SAMN05326640, study PRJNA326480) | marine metagenome | isolation source: seawater | place: Atlantic Ocean: North East | collected 2012
AAATACCAAAAACCCAAATGCTCCAACAACCATTTTGCTATGACTACACAACCCCGTCAGGCATCATTATTCGACCTTAACTACTACCTGACAAGAATCTACCTTTTGAATCACGCCTTTGTTTTTTAGCGTACTTCACTTGAACTACTGCTTGCTGGCTATCTTGCTTTGCTGCTTCATATCCAGCGGCGTAACTTGCCTCATCAAAACCGTCATTAGAAGGCTCATCATCATCTTCCTCCCAATCACCATAATCTCCATACTCATCGTGTAGGGGATTTTCTAACTTCTTCTCAAAGTGATTCACAACTTTGTACTTGGCAGTACGCAACTTTTGTTGATCGCAGTCCAATGGAACAGAGACAACATCGCGAGGGTCAATTTCGACAACCATCAAGTGACCTCCATTACCATACCCCTTGGCATAATCCAAGGAACCAGCATGGAACCCCTCAGAGCATCCGATATTTGCATCATCGCAAACTCTGTTACGAGTCATTTCGTTTATATCCCCGACTTGATTCCGAAAATTACCAGAATACCAATCGGTGTAATCTTCACGAACTCCTTTGTAGGCAAGGAAGTTGCCGTCAGGAGTGAGAGGCATATTCTTATGCTCTAAAAACGCATACAGTTCATTTACTGCTCGGCGTGACGGGTTTGCCATCAACTTCTCAAGGAAGTTCACCAATGGCTTGTGTGGTAGATTGTTAGACATGAAACTCAAGATTCTGTCAACAACATGACCGTGTACGCTTTCACCATTGTAGTAGACAACTCCACTTTTGACTTCGATCTTGCCAGAAGTGTAATCCTCTACTGCTTTGCCCGTGTCGAAAAGTTCTTCCAACTTTTCCCATTCTTCACTAGCCAATGCTTCTTTGGCTAATGCGAACGATGGATGACTTTGTTCCATCGTGAGTGACTTGCCGTTAATAACGACTGTCAATGTAGTATCAGTTAATATCCAAGGTATCATATCTTATCCTTTGATTGTTTCCTCTTTGTTTTGCTTACACCTTTTTTTTTGATGCAAAAGTTATATCAATGACATTAGCATAGTTCGCTAATTCATTCGTTAATTCATCCTCCCATTTATAGCGGGAAAAGTGGTGGTCATCCATGAACTTAAATAATGGATAGCGTTCCTCAACTTTTAAGGACAAGTCATTAAGATTGTGGCTAGGGTCTACTTTGAATAGGTCTTTGCCTTTCTTTATACTTTTCTTGAGTCTATCTAGTAATTCTTCCTCTTGGTTTTTGTTCCAACTATGGTATTGATTGTTTTCTCTAACCCCCAATCCGCAAAGTCTTTTAACTAAATCTAATGCAAAAGAAACTTTATCAACTTTTTCTGCTGCTGTTTTCTTCTTAAACATAGCGTGAGTTGCATCCATTAGTCTCTTTAGTGGCGAATCCTTATCAACTATAAAGCCAGACAGTTTCTTTCTGTTATCAATGTTCGACTCGTCAATAATTTCATTCGCCCAACTTCTGCTTTGTCGAAGATGCTCGTCAAAGGCTTCGTAGTAATAAGCATCAGCGACTTTCTGAGTGAGACTTTTAGACTTGATGAATTTCATTAAAGCAGTTTTTGCCCAACTGTAAAACTCTGTCCAATTATCATTATCCTCAACCTTTTTTAGTCTATCATGTTTTAGAGCATAAACGTCAGGAACATCCATCCCTATTTTTTTCATGGCTTTGATTAACTGAACAACTACATAAGGATGCTTCTGGAAGGAGCAATCCATCTTGCCGCTTTTTTGCACATAGAATTTATCTAACACTACATACACTCCAGAGTCTTTATCAAAATCCGCTGATGCTACGGTAAACAAATCGCTTCGTGGAGTATGATGGGTACTGTCAATTCCAGTATCCGCATCCAGCATAAAAACTTTAGTGCTATGCTTGTTGTTTTTGTAGGATGAAGTACCTCCCGCTACGGTTGAATTGCTTGGGTAAATATCGCGTAACACAATCTTCGGATATGAAGTTAACTTTTTAGTAGGGTAATCAAATCCTTTCTCTGCTTTAAAATTCTTTTTAGCGTTAGGAGTGAGATACTTTATCAGATAAACAATCTCATGTTTTTTATGGTCTTTTGGTTCACCAGAATAATTCTCGATTAAAGGGGCGATTCTATTCAACCTACCGTGATGAGAGATGGCATCATCCTCGATAACCATTGCTTTTTTGTCAACAAGGATGTTGTGAGTGTCTTGCCCTCTAACTCTTTTCGCCCTTCCCCATCGGTCAGGTTTTTTGTAAACCCATAATTGAATATCTTTACCGTATTTTGAAGCGTCAAAGTGGTTATGTTTCATGTTCCACTTCTTACCATTTTCATCTGTATATGCAATGCCAACCTTTTTAATAACATCTTTCAAGGCATACAAACTTCCCCCATGATAAAATAATTCATTGTAAATAATTTTAGCATCCCAATATGTTTTACATTCTCCTAATGCTCCCGCCAATACATCGGGCAACTTATCAACAATAGCTTTTAATCTTGATAGTATAGCTTCCTTTGTCCTATCGGTGTACTGTAATAATTCGCGTGAGGCTGAAATCTCAAGATCGCCAATCGGGAAATTTATAATTATCCCCGAATTTAATAATGCTTTCCTGTTATCAGAATGGGAATCAAAATTAAGGTCGTATGAGCTAATTGGATAGGCAATGTTACCCATAATCGCAAAGGAGGAATTTGCCTTTCTATCAGCATACCATCCTTCGCCTTCGATTGTAATGTCTACTTCTAGTTCAGACTTTAGACTTTCCTTATCTAAACCGTGGAACTCAGGGACTACATTCCAATACTTGAAGAAGTCCGTTGCTGTATCTGCGAAAACTTCATAATCTTCACGTTTTACTGGAATCACAATCTCAATTCCATTTTCTTCATCAGTTTTCTGAGTATCCATCTTGGTGATTTGCCCAATCTCAGAAGGGTCGATGAAAGCGTTGTAGGATATTCTCTCTCCATCAACGAATGAATTGATTACAAAATTATCACCGTATGCAAATGCTGACTTACAACCTAATCCAAGTTGTCCGATTTGCTCGTTTGTACCTCGCTTGGTAGATTCACCATACATAGCGTAGATTTGACTAATCTCTGTTTCTGTCAATCCGCGCCCAAAATCGCGCACTTTGAAGTATGGTTCTAATTGATTAGGAATAGTAATCCTAATAGGAGTATCTTTCTTACTCACTTCAACATGAGCATCATAAGCGTTACAAGAATACTCTCTGATAACTGCTAGTGTTTTGTTAGAGTAGAGTTGATTTCGTAGGACATTAAAGATATGGGATAGACCACTTTCTTTGATCCCGAATGAATGAGAAGTGAAGTTCTCTGATTGCTTTAGTGTTTTTTCTGATGATTGTGTAATCATAGTGGTAAACACTATATCGGACGCTTTTAAGTTCGTCAAGGATTTTTTTTAATTTTTTTTTGACCACTAAAAGAAGGGGGATATAAGTGAATAAAAAAACTTTTTATCCGATTTTTAAGAAGTGTTTTTTATGACAGGATAATTTCTTTAAGTAATTACTCTGATTCTAGGATGACTACTTTTTGAAAGTATCTTTTCGTTTGCCGCTTCTAGTTCGACAAAAACCTCAAGAAATTTCTCCCACTTTTCATTTTCTCCAAGTTTATCCCATTGTCTCCTAGATATAATGCTCTTGTTGTATATCTTATTTGGCTTTTTTCTACTCATATATATGTGTTTTATTTGGCCTTTTTGCGTTAGTATATAAGACTTTCATTTATACTAAATATTTGGACGCTAAAAAGCAATTGCCAATCACTATCAGAAGTATGAGCGTCCACCAAGCTATTATTTGTTTTTTGTCCATTTATTCGCGTTCTTTCTTCTCTTTTTGTCTCTCTTTTTTCCAAAACTTTCTTTTCCAGTATTTTCGCAAATGCTTCCACCATTGAGGTGGTTTAGTCAGTTTGCTTTTTCTGGCCATTTTATTTGGCGTTTTTGCTTTCGCAAATCTGTTTTTACATCTTCGTGCTTTAGAAACTCTCTTTCTATAATTAACTCAACATTATCCGTCCTACATAATGATTCGCTATTCAATGGGAATTCTAGAGTCTCTTTACTCATAATTAAAAACTCAATTTTACTACGTCAACATGAATCTTGGAATCCTCATCTCTTTTTATTTGGCCATTTTCATTTCCTTTTTTGCTCTTTGGAAACCACTCGTGATTTATGCTATGGCAACCAGTAGTTAGGAAAGCTATAAAGATAATGATTATTAAAAAACAAAAGAAAACTCTTTTTGGTAGTGTATCTGGACTCATCGTTTACCTCCGTGGTATCTAACTGCGTGACCTTCGGTCACTAAAGATTCATTGTAACTCAAAATTCTATTATTTGCACATTCTTCATTCCTATATAGAACTCCTAAAAGTCTACCGAACTTACCTTTTTTATCTATCGAAGTTTCTACAATAAATTGGTTTTTACCTTCTTTCAAAAGTTCTTTTAATCTAGCTTTAGCGGCCAAGCCTCTGACTTTTTCTTTTTTGTCTCTGGTTCTACACTCTGGAGTATTGATTCCGTATAATCGGATGCGCTCTCTTTTAAAAGTGCTAAAGCCGCAGTCTATTAAGGCGTCTACCGTGTCTCCGTCCACAACTCTTATCAGTTTAGCTTTGTACTGGTACATCTTTATTGTTCTTCCAAATCTTCCAAACAATATGTTCTGCCATCCACCTTTTAGCCGCATCAGAATCAAGATTTATTTGGCTTACGTCTTGTAGTACGTCTTCGATTGCGCCTAAAACAACAGAGTATTCTTGAGTTTTTTCTGCTGCGTTGGCATCGTAGTTCTGTTTTTGGAAAATGCTATTTTTCATTTTCAAGGTTTATTGTATCTATTGGGCTTCTCGTTTGAGAACCGTTTAATATATTTTACTTCATATCCAGCCTTTTTAACTAATCTAATTATCTCTTCATTGTGAGGGAAAAACACTCTACCATCCTTCCCTCTTTTGGCTTCAATAAAAGTAATCTCTTTTTTAACATCAAACTTGATTTCTTGTACGTTTGAGTCTTTTTTAAGGTACTTTTTAATACCTATCGCGCAACTTTGGCAGACAAGACCGGGAATCTTGACTTCAATATCTTTATTAAAAAAAGCATTCTGGCCTTTAGCTGTGATTATTATCACAAAAAAGCCAAACAAAAAGCAAAGTAGGCAATAAATCCTGTTCATCCATCTTTTCTCCATACGTCTTGATACTCCGGTTCTAACATACTTACACCTTGTTCGCAGTAATCACACAAATCATGTCCAGAACTTTCTATATTTCTGAAAACTTCGCTTTCTCTTATTTGACTATAAGACTGCTCAAGAAGGTTTCCAACCTTCGCTTCTAAACCATAGTCATTACAGCATAATTGCAAGTCACCGTTAGGAACAACCACGTTACAGTAAATTCTTCCGCATCTACCTCTCCAGTTAGCTTTTGTAGTTTTATTTTGCTCTGTCCTTTCGTGGTCTAGCTGCCCTACGTTTTTTGCTCTAGAATGTATATTATTTGCGACTTGAACATTCCCAGATAAGAAACCCAACTGGGGATGAAGGCTTCCGTGGCAATGTAGCCCCTTAGAGAAAGCAGTTTCTTTGGTCAAAACATAATCTAAAAGATCTAGCCACTTATCGCTTAAAGAATAGCATACGTCATTTATTTTTTCGCTTTTCGCTGAAGTGCCTATCTTCTCTCTTAAAGAGCCGCTTGGAAGATGTATCTTAAACTCCTTAAATCTAATATGGGATATGTTATCAAAGTTTTTCTTCGTCATTCCCATAAGAGTAGTATTAGTTTGTACCCTGTGTCCCTTCTCGTAAGCATGAAGAATCATCTCGTCGCATTTAGGGTTCATAAATGGCTCTACATATCCAGTAAAATGTATGTCCATTTTTTCAGGCACACTCTCTAAACATTTCTTGAAATCTTCTAGCGAGAAATACGTGCTTCCACAAGTTTTAGCGTATTCTTCCATGAGCCTGTCTTGAGGGCAGTACTCGCACATATTAGGCTTGCACCCTATTTTAGTTGTTACTTCTAGATGAGGCATGACTATGTATTATATTCTTTAGTTTATTTGCTGATTGCGACTTCATTTCTTGATCTCCGAAAAGATGTATGAAAGGAATAGGGTCTTTCATTATTATAGGTTTATCTTTATTAAACTTTTCCCAGTACAAAGTGAACCACTTATATGATTGTATTTTATTTGGGAGCTTCATTTCGTCAATTAGATAACCGGATATTTCAAAAGTCATAATTGGGTAGATCGAAAAATCTAAGAGGGAGTAGTTCATTTTAGATAAGGCATATCCAAATATTATTTCATCAGTCATCGCTCCTGATTTGTTTTCTCTACTCCTAAACCCTCTTCTAAATCCTAGCTTGTCGTAATTTACGAAACCATACAGTAGATGCAAAAAGAAGTTATTTAGCTGCTCTTCTCCAAAGTTTTTATTTATATAGAATATACCGCCATGAGCGCAAGATATGTTAAAGCCTAGATTATTGTTTATTTCAGTGATGGAATCCCAATGAAAAGACTCATCGTAATAATTTCCAGTACAATTAAAAGGCTGCCTTTTGTCTCTGAATGTATCCCAAGCTAAATCTGTGCCGTGGGAACATAAAACATCTGTATCTATAACTATGCACTCTCTATATGGAATGTAGTCCAATAATTTTAATCTAGGATAAAGGCAATATTTTTCGAAAAGTTGATCATTCTTACACAACGCTAAAAGAGGGTCACTTTCAGAGAAAATTATAACCTTATCAAAAACCTTCTTAGATAGCGCGTAATCATAGTCCTCTTCCTTTACTAAAATAGAAACTGGATAATTATCTTTGAATGCCCGAAGAGACCAGATGAAATCGCAAGACTCGTCTATGTAGCTTTTGCCTAGCCCAAGTTGAAAATATCCAACGCTCATAACCCAGACAACTTTTCTATTCTCTTCTCGTATATCCTAACTAAGTTCAGAATACTGGATACTGGCTTTTCATAGTCCTGACCTTTTTCGTGAAGCTGCGAGGCGTGATACATTAATTGGGAAACTAGCTGATTAGTATAACAATGAATTTCTTCTTTGTTTTTTTTAGTTATCATGCGGAAGGGTATTCTAAGTTATTATCACTGTAATACTTTTCATTATAAACATATTTAGATCTTAGCGGGCTATGTTTAGTATGCACTATGTCGCTGTAAGTTGTGTCATCTTCCTTTGGCTTATCTTCCTTTGGTTTGTCTTCCTCTGGATAGTGATTATAGAAAAAATATGGGCTATTGCCGTATGACCTATCTATATCTTCCGAGGTCATTTGTTGATCATAGATTTTAACTCGAGGAGGCTTGTCCTTATCATACGGAATAATAAAATCAGGATTATGCCAGCGTAAAAGATTATTGGGAGGTATGGCATAGTTTCCATCATCCATTTCCAAAAAGTGATAGCATTTTGAATCTTGGTCGTTAGCGTATCCAATATTGAGCTCATTAAGGTCCCCTTCGTAATCGTCAATAGTAAATATATACTTACCAGAACGCCATACTCTGTCGCGACAGAATACGTCCACGCGACGGTTTTGCAAAAAGCCGAATGTTGTAACTGCGATATCATTATCTTGACAATCCCATGTCTGGAGGAGTGAAAGTCTTTTTCCTTCGTTGTCTGATAATGTATCATATTCCTCTTTGTGACAAAAAGCCGAAATCGGCATCTGCCAGAAAACCGCCCCAAAGCTTGCCTGAAAATGGAAATGCATTGGGCGGTTTATCATAGACTTTACACCAAAAATGTAGCCTTCTGTGAGGCCATCTTTTTCTTCACCAAAAATGTATTTATTTCTTATAAAACAGGAAATGTATGGAGTATTGGCGTTTAGTTGAGCCATATGTTATAATTATACACTCTGGAAAGTGTAACTTCTTATGTTAATGAAAGACTTTATTGGGCAATTAGTAGTTGTTGTAGCTACAGCGTTAGGGACGACCTTAACTGTCTGGTCTTTAGTTAATTACTACGTACAGATAAAAGGAATAAAATGGCTAAATTGGTAAATATCTTGGTTATTGTTTGCGTTTTGATTTTTTCTTCAGGATGTAGCGGCACATGGGTATGGCAAGAAGATTACCCCAAACACAGAACCATGTCTTTTAAATGTCCGAAATGGAATTATAACGAAGCCTACGACGGACTTCACCATATTTATGCAACTAGACAACACGAACCAATCAAAATTAATGACAAGAAGCCAAGTAACTGAAGAACTTGTAAAAAGAGGGTATACTGAAGATGAATATCCCGGTATTTGGAAGACGCCAGACGGAAAAGACAAGATAGTATGGTTTTTAGCTACAAAGCGAGAAGGCTTGAGTTTTGATAGTAAAAGCTGGGGGCCGAAAATTACTGCTTGTAAGGAGCGTTGGAAGAACAGAAAGAAAAATGTGTAATAATTAGGTATTATGGAATCTCACAAGGTAAATGACGATACAAGTTTAGGTATTAATCTTAAATGGTTAATACAAATTATAGTATTAGCAGGTGCAGCAGTATATGGTTACTTTGGATTAACTTCAAAGATCTCTCAATTAGAAATAGATGTTATGAGAATGAAAGATAGCGTGACAATGAATTCAGAATTCAGAGTGAAATGGCCCTTGGGGCAACTTGGCGCTCTCCCTGATGACGCAGAACAGAATATGCGTTTAAGATTTATTGAGGCTGATGTAAATATATTAGAAAGCCATGTCGATACCTTGAGAATCAAATCTGTAAAACTAGAACAAGGAAGAGACGACCTACATGACCCCAACCACCCTTTCCTACCTCACCCACCAGCTCCTCGCGAAAAATAAGCGGGCCTAATAAGGTGAAATTTAACGAGTACGTTAAACAGCAAAGAATGAAGTGTTTTAAGAACCTTGAAAAGTTCTGTAAAATACTAGGTGTTCAAAAAACTATGTGGCGCAAGTTGGAAAGAGGCATAAACCCTCCCCCTAAAAGAACTTTATTGAAAAAGTTTGCTAACGTAACTCGTATGTTTGGTTACGAAGAATCTCAAATGTATGAATTAGCAAGAAGGTGGCAGCCTTCTCCCGATACAAATACTAATAATCATTTATTGCTCTCTGATACCTCAAAGACAGAATGGAAAGAAGCTATTATTGAAGAAAACACTCCAGATTACGAACACAAGTTTTGGAAGCGCCGATCATCCTAAGTTTTTCTAGAGAGCTTTTTAAATAAAAACATTATGCCATGCAGCACAAAACCAACACCATAAAAAAGCCACAAAAAAAATGCTTCGGGGTTAATTCTAGGAAAGAGGCTTGATTTTCTTTTCGCGTCTTTATTAAGCATTTCATTTATTGACTTTAAGGTGTCTTTATCAGCACTCCACCTTTCGTCTTTCCAGCTAATTACTGTTACTTTTATTTGTTTCGAGAGTATTTTGGTTTTAGGACACATTTTTTAATGTAGTCCTCAAGGGGCTTAACGCCAAATAATTTTGCAATTAGTTTCTTCATATTAAAAGTTTATATACCAAATGTTGTTTTCTTCTGATTCACTTAAGCTTACATACCCTCCATGTTTGGGTTCAAAGAACGTAATATCTTCTTTATCGTTTATCAACATATTTATTGCATGTCCGGTAGTAGGCCCGTTCTTATAAAATATAGTCCCAACTGCGACAGATTCAGCATCAGTCTCGTTCTCAACACCATTTAGACGAACTTCAGAATATGTATTAGGATTACATGAGGCATGGAGAAACCTCAAGTATACTTTAAATGAAGTGGACATGTCATCGCAATCCCAATTTTTTTTCCAAAGACTGTTTTGTATTTTGTGCCTAAAGCCAAATATGGAAATCCAATGTAAAAACCCCTTGTAAGCTTCTTTTTCTATCCACTCTTGATCTAAAATAGCATAATCTCTATCCGATAAAACTATCTCGGCGTGCGGATATCTTGTATATAATAGGTGTTTTAGGGCGTTTTTAGATATAAACTTAACGTCATTAGCCATAACTAAATAATATTACACTACTATCTTACCCCGGACCCTATCAAATCAGCCGCTCCTTCCAAAGAAAGTGGATATATTGAGTTCGTTTGATCTAATGATTTAATATAAAAGATATTAGCGGGCGCTTCAATAGGGTTAACAGGAGAAGAAATATCTTTAGCTTTAACTGGCGGAGCTATAAGCCCAAAAATAAAAGCTAATACTACAACGCATATCATAAGTGACTGCGCTATAGTTATTTTAGTTTGTTCTGTCATTTGTCTCCAAAGTCTCCAATTGCTTCCACAGGGCAACCTTCCATAGCTTCTTTACATAAGCCTTCCTGCTCTTCGTTTTCTGGCTGCTTGAATACATAAGAGTAACCGATATCCTCATTTCTTGTGAAACAAGCTGGTGCAGTTTCTCGACAGAGATCGCAGTCTATACATTCTTCGTCAACAAAGTAACGACCCTCTATATTATCTTTATATTTAAGTTCTATATCTGCCATAACGTTATTTGACAACCTAAATAAGATTACACCTATTACGAAGAAAAAGTATATTCTCTTCAAGAATATGTAGTGTATATATTAGTTCACAATCTACTCGTAGTAGAGTTTGTTATGAAGATCAAAACAACTATGAAAAATATCACTATAATTAGTGTTTCTTGGAAGCCTTTTGCTAACTTCTTGGGTTTACTTGGAGTTGCAACTGGAGCTATTAAGGCTATTATTTTACCTATTATAGCTCTTCTTGCTGGAGGAAACCTTGGCGGGTTAGAAGAAATGATTAAAGGCGTAAGTGCCGCAATCACTTCCGACATAACCAGTATTGTAACTTTTGGCGTTGGCGGATGGGTTGCAGGTGCAGCTTATGCTTGTATCGCTAATTGGGCTTTGAAAGTCTCTAAAGGTGTTACCTTAAACCTCAAGTAAGCAATAATAGAATACTAGACATAAGCCTCGCTCTTAATTGAGCGGGGCTTTTTCTGCGCCTATATCGGAAGAGGAGTAGTCATGCTCTACAAAGTTATGCTTGTAATAGAAGCTAAAGCGTTTCCATAGATAATGATAATAAACACCATCCAAACGCAAAGAATCAATTTCCTCCTTACTAAAGGTGAAGGAGTGGAGCTCTTTTATTAAGCTGTCGAAAACAGTATCTCTAATCAACATAGCCCAAGTTCCCCAAGTTTTTACTTTTTTCCAATCAGTGAAGTTAAGCCTGTCTTTATCGTTTAACCAAGTCTGGTCTGATCTAATCTTTTTTGAGCTAAACTCAGCTAAAATATCTGGCTCATCTGACCCTAAGTATACAACGTCCCAGTCAGGTGGAATTGAAAATTCTTCATCTATGAGTTTAGTATTTGGTACAGCATCATCTTCTAATAGAAGTATGGACCTTAGGCCTCTAGCTTTAGCCGAAACTATACAATCAAAATGAGACAAAAAGCAGCCCCACCTTGCGGGAGTGTCTTCTTCTACATCGTCTGGGAAATCATGACCATTGAAGTTTTTTATTATTTTCCTAACTTTTTCCTTAGTCATCCTTTCCGCTAGGTAATATCTATAATCACAAAGACCTGCCCATCTAGAGTCAAATATCTCCCTTCTATCAGGGCGATCTTCTAAAGAAACTACAACTACGTCGTCTATAGTTTTAAGTAAAGATCTGAAGTTAAGGTTTTGCATTTCTCATATGATCGCTTTGCTTTAATTCAATACCAAACTCTTTACATAATTGTAGCGCGAAGTTATCTACTTTGTAAAGTTCGTCGTATATTATAATCTTTATATTGTGGGCAGCTATAGCTTGGACGCAACTACTACAAGGTAATAAAGTAGAAGCTAATATATGTCCTTCGTCTGGCCTTACATATCTTAAAGCATTAAGCTCGGCATGTATAACTCGTTTTCTTCTTTCGTTTCTATTAGACCAGTCTATTTCTACTCCAGAAGGTGCTCCGTTGTATCCAACAGCAGCTACAGACATATCTTTTCTTAATACGCAAGCCCCGACCTTCATATAAGGGTCTTCGCTTCTAGTAGAGGCAGCATAGGCTAACTCTAAAGCATACTCTTCCCAAGACGCTCTATTTGGACTTGCAGACCTTGCAGTCACACTTCTCTTTGCTAAATAAGTATCTAACACGAGATTTTAACTTAACTAGGGCTATAGAAAGAAATAAGTTTATTGAGTCACCTCTATCCTCTTTGTAACAGGCTTTACGACGAACTTTAAGACTTTGAGAGTTATCACTCCAGTATTTTTCAAGAGGCCAACAGTAGCCATAACGGTTCCTTTACCTCCTTCTGCTGCTGAACCCGCTGCCATCCCAACAGGAACAACAACTGCCTCTGGATGTTTTTTCATAGCGGCGGCAGTCTTCTTAAACCTAAAAAGTTTAATGAAA